>Ga0228535_1001021_pt1 | contig 55327 bp, 53 predicted proteins | sample SJ1metagenome_FD_168457 | JGI IMG/M metagenome (GOLD analysis project Ga0228535, IMG submission 168457) | Enriched culture of PCE-dechlorinating microbial communities from Ithaca, New York, USA - SJ1 | ecosystem: Engineered > Modeled > Simulated communities (microbial... > Unclassified | place... | reverse complement strand
GTATAATCTGGCTGTAAAGTATTTGTCTTCACAACTATATTTTACGGCAAAAGACGGCTTCTGGCATCTGCCAGTCGCCGTCTCTTGCTCTTTTTTAAGGTGCTGTTAGTGCAACAGCCCCTTTTTGATAGCGCCTATAGGCTTGGCGGAAGCCAAGTTTTCTTTACTGTCATCTGGATATTGAACCCAGCATATATGCGGACTTTACCGGGGAGGATATCATTAGTTGAAAACATTTCCGGGGGGATTTTGCAAAGTGAGCACTAATGCGCTGGGGAAAGTTACAGCATGGCAGGTTGCGGCAACATATATCGGAACAGTTGTGGGCGCGGGTTTTGCTTCAGGGCAAGAAGTCTTACAGTTCTTTGGGTATTTCGGATATTGGGGTATCATAGGGTTAGCCCTGGCCGGGTTTTTGTTTTACTATTTTGGAAAGGTCATTTTGGTACTGGGACAGGAATTTAAAGCCCAGTCACATGTGCCCATTATTTACTATGCCGGGGGACGGCACCTTGGCGTATTGATAGATTACGTCATCACGTTTTTCCTCTTTGGCGCGCTTACCACCATGATAGCAGGGGCAGGGGCTGTTTTTCAGGAACAATTCGGCCTAAATCCGCTTGTGGGGAATATTCTGATGGCCGTGACTACTCTTTTGACGGTTTTAGCCGGAATAAGCGGCGTGATCACTGCAATAAGTTTTGTGGTGCCGTTGCTGTTGGTGGTTGTATTTGGCACCACACTTTATATTGTTTTCACGCAGGGAATAAACCTGTTCACCCCCGTTTTTCCTGCCGGCACGCCTGCTGTGCCCGGTTGGCCTTTGTCCGCGCTCGTATATGTCTCATATAACCTTGTAATGGCAGTAGCCGTACTCGGGCCTTTGGGGAACGAGGCCAAGGATAAAGAGGCCCTGCTTAAGGGTGCTCTCTGGGGCGGGATCGGCTTGGCGCTGGGAGCAGCAGCCATCCTGGTAGCCCTTATTGCCACCCTGCCCCAGTCAGCGGGTTACGCCATACCTATGATCTATGTGGCGGGACAGGTTTCGCCGCTGCTGCAACAGGTCTATACTTTTATACTTTTTGCTGAAATATACACTACGGCTGTTGGAAGCCTTTTCGGTTTTACGGTTCGAATCATTTCTCTGCAAAACAAAAAAGTCAGTCGCCTGGTTGCAGCCGCCGCCAGTCTGGGAGCTTTGACAGCCAGCCAGTTGGGATTTACCAATCTGGTTCGCACCCTCTTTTCGCTGGTGGGATATGCAGGACTGCTGATGTTGGGCGGTCTCTTATATAAACAGTGGCGTAAAACTATCCTGGCTCCGGCTCCTGCTTTACGCTTAAAAAACAGCGGGGACAAAAACCCGGATAAAGACAAGTAACAGCCAGGCATAAGTGTATGATATGATAGAAAAAGCAGGAAAATTCCATCCGGTTTGGAATAGTGTATTTAGGGGGCGGGGAGTTGCAGTGAATAAAATTATAGCTATAGAAGAATTAAAACAAAAAACGATGGATTGCAAGCTTTGCGATCTTAGAACAGGATGCCGCCAGGTGGTATTCGGAGAAGGAAATCCCGAAGCCGGGGTGATGTTGATTGGAGAAGGGCCGGGAGAAGAAGAGGACAAGCTGGGCCGGCCTTTTGTAGGCAGGGCCGGTCAGCTCCTGGACAAGATCTTGAAGGCATGCGGCTACAACAGGTTTACTCACACCTATATTGCCAACATTGTTAAATGCAGACCTCCGCGCAACCGTATTCCCACCCCGGAGGAACGTGCCTGCTGCCGTTCACATTTAATGGAACAAATTGAAATAATTAAACCGGCCATTATCATCCTGTTAGGGGCTACCGCGCTCCAGGGATTAATAGACCCTGCGGCCAAAATAACCAAAATGCGTGGTAACTGGCTGAAATGGCAGGATATCTGGGTGATGCCCACTTACCATCCCGCTGCGCTGCTGCGCAACCCCTCATTGAAGAAACCCACCTGGGAAGATTTTAAATTGGTTGTGCAAAAATACAGGGAATTAATCGCTCCCGGACATCATTCAGAATATTGCTAGATTACAATAAATCAACATAATTTGCTATAATGTAAAAAATAGAAGAAATATTTGGCAGGTTGATGATTATGAGGAACACTATAATAGTCTGCATATGCATTCTTGCGTTACTTTGCTTCCCCTGTCCGATTTTGGCCCAGGCCGATTTACTGTACCTTACCATCAACGAAGAGTTTGTACCGGGACCCGATGATATTTACCTCACTGTTACAGGTACATATGCTGACGGCAGCAAGAAGGATATTACCGAAGGGCTGGCCTGGGTCAGTTCCAATCAGAGCATTGCTACGGTTTCTTACAGCGGTCGGCTTCATTTTACAGGGCAGGGAGGATATCTTACCATTGCTGTTTACAAGGGCAGCATCAGCGGTCGCAAGTCCATGTATGTCCAGCCATGGCCTGAAAAAATTGAGATAGAAACCAAACTGGTTAAAAGTGATAATCCCTATCGCCTCGTGCTTAGAGCGGACTTGAGCGACGGCTCGACACGCTATCTGGGACCGGAAGACAATGTGCGCTGGTCCACCAGCAACCCATGGGTGGCCTGGGTCAACAGCCAGGGTGTTGTGACCTTTACGGGAGAAAGCGGGTATGTATCTGTCAAGGCTGAGCTTGGCGAACTAAGCCATTCGGTCGGTACGACTGTTACCGGGGGCAGCGATGGGTCCGAAGCATTTAGCACAGGAATAAAGATCAAGGATGAGATCAAGTATTCTCCCCAACCCCTGCAAGTTAAGCTGGCAGCAATCATGTCCGACGGTTCCGAGACAGAAATCCCTAACAGCGGTGCGGACTGGTCTTCAAGCAACCCGGAGGTGGCAACAGTCACCAGTGAAGGAGAAATCATCTTTACAGGCCGCCCCGGCTTTACCAGGATAAAAGTTACCTATGGAGGGTACAGTTATGAGAAACTGGTGACTGTGGACCGTTTCCTTGAGAGCATTTCCATTAACGAAAGCCTCAATTATACCAGCAACTGGGACGGGAAGCCCCTGCCTCTCTCGGCAACTGTGCGCTACAACGATGGTTCTGAGTTTATACAGTCAACCGGCTTTACCTGGTCAGTCGATAACAAGAAAGTTGCCGGTATAACGGAAAACGGGGTACTGACATTTACCGGAATGGGAGGTGCGGTTACAGTAAACGTAAAAGGACAGGCCTATGGTGATGCCTACAGGGAAGACAGCATCAAGGTCGAGGTTCCGGTAACTGACAAACCTGTTCCTCAACGACTGTCAATTAATAATAATCCTGTAACTGACGGGTTTAATCTTGTGGCTAAAGTATTTTGCTTATACAGTGACGGTAGTGTTAGGGACGTCTCGGACAGGGCGGTGTGGCTTTCCGCTACACCGGATACGGTGAGTGTTTTTAAGGGACAGATATATCTTACCCCCAACCCCGGACCTATCCGGATTCGTGCCCAGTTCCTGGGACTTACCGATGAAATAAGGGGATACAATAACAAGCTGCCGGGCCGGACAGGGCAGGTATACCAGCTCCGGATCAAACAGCATTCCCAGCCATACAGTCACACTCCAGTGAATCTGACTGCCCTGGCAGTAATGGGGGACGGCAGTATTGCGGATGTGACAGGTAAGGTTTGGTGGCATTCCAGCCAGCCGCTCATTGCAAGAATTGACAAAGGGAAGCTGACTTTCACAGGAAGACCGGGAAAGGCTGTCATCACAGCACAGGGCTATGGTTTCAGGGACGAATTAAACCTGGAAGTGCTGCCGGCTGAACTGCAGTCCCAGGTGGTGAGACTTGAGATCGAGGGTGAACTGGTTAAAGGCGGGAACCAGTTAAAAGCCGTGGCCTACTTCAATGATGGGACCAGTAAGGATGTAACGAAGGAGGCAGTCTGGAACACCAGCAACAGAAATACGGCGCTGGTTATAGAAGGTTCGGTAATATTCCCTGCCGGGCTTAAACCTGTAATTATTACGGCTGATTACGGGGGAAAGGAAGTAAGCCTAAATTATCAGTGAAATAGGACATATTTCCTATGTAAAACAGGACTATAGTCTCAAGGATATTTATGGTATTTTCGACAATATCTACCCTATATCAACACTAAGGAGGCGAATCATGTGTTCCCTAAGCATATAGGAATAGATATCGGTTATGGCTATGTCAAGGTGTCGGATGGCCAGCAGGAGTTTATATTTCCAAGTACGGTAGGAGTGGGAACCGATCTTAAATTTAATTCGTTGTTAATGAATTTCAAAAAGCCGGTCGACAACCTGGTTATCACAGTCGACAATAAAAAATATTTTGTCGGGGACCTAGCTATCCGCCAGAGCCAGATCGTTTCCCGGTCGATGGGAAGAAACCGGGTGGAGGACAGCAGCGCAAAAGTGCTGCTGCTGGCAGGTCTGGCGCTGTTCATGGATAACGGGGATCAGCAATACAACGTCGTAACAGGGCTTCCTGTTGACTATTACCGGCTCTATAAAGATGACTGGGCCGAGCTTATGCAGGGAACACACGCCGTCAGGTTTGGTACCAATGAATCTGAAAAGCCATTGCTAATAAGCATTGACAAGATTCAAATGATTCCGCAGCCTTTTGGAACACTTTACGACCGCAGGCTGGATGGGGAAGGGCATTTGATCCAGAATGAACTGGCCAGCCTTAAGGTAGGAATAGTTGATGTTGGCTATAAAACCTCGGATTTTGCCCTGTCAGACGACCTGGAATTTGTAGGGAAGAAGAGTGTCTCTACGGAAACGGCGATGAGTACGGCGTACAATATAATTGCCCAGAAGATCCAGGAAAAGTATAAGGTTGAAAAAGAGAATTATGAACTTGATAAAGTAATCGAAACCGGTGTTTTAAGAGTTGCGGGCGTGCCGCACGATATCAGCGAGTATAAGAAAGAAGCTTTCGGCACCCTTGCTGATATCCTTGCCACAGAAGTGAACTCAATCTGGGATAAAAGAGAAGTTGATGTGATTATGCTGACCGGCGGCGGCGGAAAAGCCATTGCCGAATACTTCCTGCCCAAGTATCCCCAGGCTTTCCTGGTTAATAGTCCGCAGTACGCCAATGTCCGCGGATACCTCAAACTGGCAAACGCGCTTTTTAAAATGAGTTTTGACTAAATCAAGGTTCAATTGAAAAGAGGCCGGAGAGGTGTGTTTTAAACCCCGGCCTCTTCACTTTTTATTCCCGACATTGCTTTGCCCCCAAGAAGAATTTTTGGTAAAATGGTGTCGAATATGTTTGGGAGGTTAATATATGCAGCGTCTTGATACGGGTCATTCTCGCTATGAACAAATAGCCATAGACATAGCACAGAAAATAGTACGTGGGGAATTCCGTGTGGGGCAGAAGTTATCCGGACGTTCGCTGTTGGCGGGAACGTATAACGTATCTCCGGAGACTATCAGGAGAAGCATTGCCTTACTGCAAAACATCGGTGTGGTAGAGGCTATAACCGGGAGCGGTATTATCATTAAATCAAACAAACTTGCCAGGGAATACCTGACCGAATACAATGAGCGTCAGGAGATTATCAATTTGAGGAATAACATTAACGACCTCTTGAACCGGCGACGCCAGCTCGATTCTGAATTAGAGAAAGAACTTTCCAAGCTGCTGGAATATGCCTTCCAAAAATCGTCTATTCTGCAGCAGATTGAAGAAGTCAATGTGATGCCCTCATCCTGGATAGTTGGGCAAACCATTGCAGATGCCAATATCCATAATCTCACCGGAGCTACTATCATTGCATTAAACAGGGGAGGGGAAGAGATCTTTTCACCGCCTGCCGACATTGTTCTGCAAGGAAATGATTCTCTGATTATCGTTGGTACGCCAGGCGCCAAGGAGAAGGTAAAACAGTTAATCAAAGAAAAACGTTAATAACTGTAAATAAATCTAAAAAGGCAGCAGGCTCCCTGCTGCCTTTTAAAGTTATTATTTTATATTTAGGCTTGCCGGGTAATTTTTTAGCCGTGTTTGGTCGTTCTGCAGGAATTAGTTTGTACAAAGGCGAAAAAATAAAGCGGGCAATTATGAATTATCAAAGGGGGTGCTTATTGTTTGAATATAGTTGACTTGATTATCATCGGTTTTTTTATAATTGGAATGTTAAGCGGCTACAGAAAAGGTTTTCTGGGAAGCCTGGTCGGGATATTCAGCAGCATTATCGGCTTGGTTGCCGCTTACAAATACTACTCTCTTTTAACCGGATGGGCAGACCGGCAGTATCAGGCGACGGAGAAACTGAACCAGTTCCTAAGGGAACATCTGGTTTTGCCTCAGCCTGTCAGCCAGATAGAGATTACTCTTCCTGCTACGGGACTGGGAGAATATCTTGATAAATTAAGTCTTCCTGCCACTTTGAAAACACAACTGTCGGCTTACCTGCAGAAACTGGCTGAAACTGTAAGCGAGCAGGCCTCCGCCTTGCTGGGGGACATCCTGCACCAGTTTATAGCTGCGGTTGTCATCAATGGGCTGGCTTTTATCATTATCTGGTTTGTGGTTGACAGGATAATTATGCTGTCAGCGCTTTTGTTTTCACGGTTTATAAAGGATTCGTTCCTGGGCGGCTTCGACAGGCTGGGCGGGTTATTTTTGGGCTTTATCCTGACTGCACTTACACTGACTATTGTCGTCGGACTTGCGACGCCCTTATTAAACCTGGCCGATATGGCTGAGCCCTCCCTGCTTTCTGCCGTAATTAAAAACATTGGGGAAGCCAGGCTGGTCCCCTGTTTTGCCTCGCTGTTTTCTTTCCTTTCCACAAAAGTGATCCAGCTGCTGCCTTTGTAGCCTGATGGTGAAAGGGGGAAATATGGTTTTGCGTAAATTAGGCCATAAAGTACCGGACCTGCCGGAAATACTAAAGGCAATCATGGAAAACCGGGAAAAATGGCAGCAGGAACTTAAAATAATACTGCCCAAGCTTACTTTTGAGCAGCGGTGGAGTATACTGAAAACAGCTCTGCCAGACCTGGAAAAGAACAGGGCGCGGGATGTCGTGCGTCTTTTTATGGCCGGTAATTTGTCTTCACTAAAAACCAAACTGGAAGACCCCGCAGAAAGACTGTTCGCTGTCGAATGCCTGAGTTACCTCCCTTCCAGGGAGACAGTAGAATTACTGGTAGAACTTTTGCAGCACAATGATGAATATGTCCAGATCTGCGCTGCGGGAGCGTTGAAAAACCATACGCCGCGACTTGTGGTGCCGTATCTGGTTAAAGCTATGCTGTATAACCGGATACTTCCCGCCCGGGTTGGCGAGGTTCTGCTTGTAATGGGATATCTGGCCCAAGATACACTTCTTAATGTCTATCCCCTGGCCATTCCAAAAGTAAAGGCCCAGATACTTGAGCTCCTGACCCAGGGAGGGAATCCCAAATGCAGGCAATATTTAGCGGATGCCCTGTCCTCTCAAAGCAATCTTTTGAGAAGCAAGGCTTTGGATGCTGTTGATTCTTTTAAGTTTGATGATTTATGGCTGGAAGTGGTGGATTGTCTGCTTGATCCCAACTGGGCAACCAGGGCCCGCGCCCTGGATGTTTTGGCAAATTTGGGCATTAGGGAAGCCCGGCCCTATGTGGAATTACTGCTCAATGACCCGGACCTGTGGGTCCGCCAGTGCGCTGCCAATTGCCTGACGGTCCTGGATAACCGTTCTGAAGATGAAGAGGCGAATGGGATATTGTTGAATGAAGGGTGAGATAGATTGGCACAGTATTACCTTGGCGATATTGTAAAAATGCGCAAAAAGCATCCTTGTGGAAGCGATGAATGGGAGGTCCTGCGGACAGGCATGGACTTTCGTATCAGGTGCCTAAAATGTTCGCGTCAAGTCTGGCTTAACAGGCCGGACTTTGAGAAGGCGGTGAAAAAAATTATCAAAAGGGGTCCCGATGCTCCGCCTCCGTCATCCTCCCGGCAGTAAGTTTTGCATTACAAAAACAGGCATAAAAAAGTCCACAAGGAGTCCACAAGAACAGTCATAAAACAATCCGCAGCGCTTGCGTATTATTTGAAAATATGATATACTTTCCTGCTGTAATGTCCCTGCTCCATTCACAGTAATGGGGCCGTTTAGTCCATGGGGAGGAGGTGAAGAACAAGATGCGGAATTACGAACTGATGTATGTAGTTAAGCCGGACCTGGATGAAGAAAACTTAACAGCAGTAATAGAAAAATTCGGATCCCTTATTACCGCCAACGGCGGTGAAGTCGTTTCAATCGACAAGTGGGGAAAAAGACGGCTTGCCTACGAAATAAAAGATTATCGGGAAGGGATCTACATCTTGGTCAACTTCAAGGGCGAGGCTGGTACTGCCCACGAGTTAGACCGGGTAATGAAGATAACCGATGAAATCCTCCGCTTTATGATTGTTAACAAGGAAGTATAAGAACAGTATAAACCACGATTATAGGTGGTGATTATTTTGTTGAATAAAGTGATTTTGATTGGCCGCCTGACCAAGGACCCGGAACTGCGCTATACCCCTACCGGGACAGCTGTAGCTTCCTTTACTCTGGCTGTCAACAGGAAAAGGGCCAATCAACAGGGAGAGCGGGAGGCTGATTTTATTCCCGTAGTCGTCTGGCAGAAGCAGGCCGAGAACTGCGCCAATTACATTGGCAAAGGGAGCCTTGTGGCGGTTGACGGCCGCCTGCAGGTCAGAACGTACGACGCTAAAGACGGACAGCGCCGCTGGGTGACAGAGGTTGTAGCTGAGGACGTGCGTTTTCTGGACAGACGTGAATCGGGAGGGAGCCAGGGAACGAATTCCTTTGGGACAGAAGTCGACTTTACAGAAGACGATATTCCCTTTTAATATTCTCGAAAGTTCTCGCTTATTAACTAAATTAAGGAGGGAACCGTGTTGAAACAGGAACGGGGTCGTCGCCCTCGTAAAAAGGTCTGCAGCTTTTGCGTTGATAAAGTGGAAGCTATTGACTATAAAGAAATAGGGCGTCTTCGTAAATATATAACGGAAAGAGGCAAAATACTGCCGCGCCGTATTTCCGGCAACTGTGCAAAGCACCAGCGCGAGCTGACTTTGGCCATCAAACGCGCCAGAAATTTAGCATTACTTCCGTTTACAGCAGAATAAAAGTAACCACATAAAGAAGAGAAGGGAGCGAAATGCTCCCTCTCCTAATTTTTTGGGACAACAGGCTCATATTACATAAAAGGACTGAAAATACCAGTTTTCTACGGGAGGAGTTTACTTGGAACAAGTAGAATTACTAGTGATAACTAATAATAAAGATGTCACTTTATAGACAGCGGGGGGATAGCAGTGCCCGGAACCGATATGGATATTGCCAAGAATATTAAAGCCGTCGAGTGGGTCAAGGCGGATCTCGTGGACTCCCTGGGCAATCTCTTTAAAAACATGGTCAAGGGGAGTATGGATACTATCGTTGACAGCCTTGCCCTGATTATTATTAATTGTTTCCTACTGGTCAAAAGGCTGGGCCTTAGTTTTGGCCAGCTCGATATCCGGGTATGGGAAAAAACTTCTGCTCTGCTCGAAGAGGGACATCCCCTGGAGGATTGGTACAAGGACCTTTCTTCCTTAAAAACATATCTGGAGATGAAGAGGTGACCCCGCACGTGAACAGTTCCCCGCAAACCCGGGCTATGGCAGAAGGCGCGTTAATGGCCGTGCTGACAGCGATACTGGCCTTAGTCGGTATTTATATACCGCTTCTTAATTTACTTACAAACCTGGTGTGGACCATCCCTGTTGTTTTGGTTACTGTGCGACACGGCCTGTTGACAGGCGTCATGTCCATAACAGTAGCGGGATTCTTGATTTTTATGCTTTCCAGTCCCGTTACCGCTCTTTACATGATCCTTTTGTTTGGCGGGCTGGCCCTTGTATACGGTTATGCTTTTCATAAAGGGTTTAATCCGGGCATAACCTTAGCGGCCGGGGCGGTTACCGTTATTATATCCCTTATTATCGCTTCTGTTTTTTCTTTCCTCGTTACCGGCATCAACCCGCTTGATATGGCCGGGATAATGAAGGAAAGCATGGAGTCGACAATCGATCTTTACAAACAACTGGGGTTCTTTGAGAAATATGGGGCTCAGGGTTTTACGGAGGAGTCGGTCCGACAGACCCTGCGGGTCTTTGTTCAGACTATTACCCTTTTTATACCGGCCATTATCATATTATACGGTTTGACGTCAGCATTTATAAATTACATAATTTCGCAGAAAATATTATTAAAGCTCAAAATAGAAGTCCCGCGGCTGACCCCCTTTATGTACTGGCGGCTGCCCTGGTGGACAGTATGGGGTTTTATTCTCGGTTTTGGCGCCAACCTGGCCGGGCCTTATCTACAAAACCAGACCCTTGTCCTGATAGGGTCCAACATACTTATGGCGTATTCTCCGCTCTTGTTTGTGCTGGGGCTTTCCGTTGCTTCGTTTTTTCTGCACAAGTACTTTAAAGGAGAGCTAATCTATCGCTTTTTTCTGATATTGTTCATTTTTTTCTTTTTCCGGATGGCAGTATATATTTTAACGATAATGGGCCTGGTAGATCTCATTTTTAACTACCGCCGCCTGCCGGAAGGGATTTAGGGGTTTTTAGGACCATAATCTGTTTAACACTTAAGGACGGTGTTGCCTGGTGCAGTATGAGTGGCTGTTATTTCTCACAGCGGGATTAACAGCAGGATTGATTGTTTTTGCGCTCGCAAAGCAATATAAGGAGCTGCAAACCGGTCGCAAATTAGCCAAAGCTCTTAATTTTGACGAGTTCCCACTGGGGATGGCGCTTTTTACTCCGGGAGGAAACATCGTCCGGTTCAACAACTATTTTTCCTTCCTGGCGGGAGGACAGGTATCTCCCGAAAAAAAGGTTCAGGATATTTTACCGGGACTGGACCTGGCCGCCTTACAGGAAAGCAAAGAATTTAGCAGCGTATTGCAGCAGCGTAAAAAAATCATTTACATAAAATCAACCATGATCAATCACAAAAACAGGACTCACTACCTGTTGGTTTGTGAGGATTTGACACGGCAGGTCCAGGCTTTGCGCAAAAAAGAAGAAAACCGGCCGGTGATGGCTTTCCTCCAGCTTGATAACCTCTTGGAAGTTTTGAGGACAATGCGGGAAGAGGATAAACCTCATTTGCTGGCGGTGCTGGAAAGAACTCTGGCCGAATGGGCCGCTAACCTGGAAGGCTATCTCAGAAAAATCGGGGAAGGCCGCTATATTATTTTCTTCACCGAGTGGGGCTATAAACAGCTAGAAAAAACACGTTTTGCCATTCTGGACCGGATCCGCGAGGTGGAACCGGGCGTGCAGATCCCACTGACCGTCAGCATCGGCGTGGGGATAAACGAGGATAATATCAGCGAACTGGGACGCTTAGCGCTGAATGCCCTGGAAGTTGCCCAGGAGAGGGGCGGCGACCAGGTAGTGATCAAATCCCCTGATAAGGTCAGGTTCTTCGGGGGAAAATCAATTAGCATTGAAAAAAGAACAAAGGTAAAAGCAAGGGTAATGGCCGATGCCTTAAAAGAACTGATTATACAGTCTTCCCAGGTTATTATGATGGGACACAGCTTAGCCGATTATGACAGTTTAGGGGCTGCGCTTGGTATTGCCAAGGCTGTTACTGACCTGGGGAAAAAGTCCTGGGTAGTTATCGACAGTTACAATCCCAATACAGGGCGATTGCTGGACGCCCTTACAAAACTTGGTCTCGCAGCCAGGGTAGTCAAGGCTGGAGAAGCCGGCCGCAAAGTAATAGATAATACGCTGCTGGTAGTTGTGGATACTCATAAACCATCCCTTCTTGCGGAACCCGGCTTACTTAGTCAGGTTAGCCAGATTGCGGTGATAGACCACCACCGCCGCGGCGAAGAATTTATAGAAGAGGCGAGACTTGTCTATCTTGAATCATATGCGTCCTCCGCTTCCGAACTTGTTACCGAGCTGCTGCAATATTTCGGGGAACAGGTTGCGCTTGGCAAAGCCGAAGCCACCGGGCTTCTGGCAGGTATAACGGTAGATACGAAAAACTTTATGGTGCAGGCAGGAGTAAGGACCTTTGAGGCAGCTTCATATTTGCGCTCTTTGGGGGCTGATCCGTCAGTCGTCAAAAAACTCCTGAGCGACGATATTTCGACCGTAGTCAAAAAAGCCGGGGTTATAAAAAACGCAAGGATTCTATACGGCCGGATAGCCCTGGGAATAAGTTCCGATAAGTCTCATGACGCCCAGCAGGTGGCGGCTAAGACCGCCGACGCCATGCTTAATATTGACGGGGTTAATGCCTCCTTTGTAATCTGGCCTTATGAAGACGGGGTTGCCGTCAGCGCTCGTTCTAATGGGGAAATCAACGTCCAGACAATTATGGAAAAAATGGGCGGCGGCGGTCACTTTACAATAGCTGCGGCCCAGGTGCAAGGCAGCCTGGAAGAGGTGGAGGAAAAGCTTTTGCAAATACTTGAAGAAGAATTTCATCAATGATACGCTAAGTGAGTTATGTAAGGGGGGTTTTCTATGAAAGTAATTCTAACGAAAGACGTAAAAGGGACCGGGAAAAAAGGCGACATTGTTAATGCGGCCGAAGGTTATGCGCGTAACTATCTCCTGCCCAAAGGACTGGCGATAGAAGCTACCGGCAGCAATCTGAAAGAGATTGACCGGCAAAAAGCCATACTCGAAAAGAAAAAAGCCGATGAACGCGATAAAGCCCGACAACTGCAGGAACGCCTGGAAAACGTGACGGTGACGATCCCCGTGAAGACAGGAGAAGGTGGGAGGCTGTTCGGGTCAATCACCAGCAAGGATATAGGGGAAGCCTTAGAAACAAAACATGGAATTACAGTAGACAAAAGAAAAATAGAACTAAAATCTCCGATTAAGAACCTGGGAATCCATCCGGTTGTCCTGAAACTGCATCCCGAAGTAGCGGTTACCCTGAACATAAATATTACAGCAGCAGAGTGAAAGGGGAAAATCCTTAGCAATGAAAGAGAGACTTAATGCCTATCTCCGACTTAAAAAAGATCGGCTTCAGGCCAGGTTAGACAAAGACAAATTGGCCCAGCGGCAGATTGACGAACTGTTAAATATCCTATCTCATATACTCGGGCCCGATAAAATGGTGTTAAAAGCCACCAAGCTGGGGGCTGTCAAGCTTTTGCGCTCAGAGAAGCTGCGTGACAGGGCCCTCGCTTTAAAAAGGTTGATTTACGAAGATCCCACCATGACACTTACCGAAAAGGACCTCGATTACGAAACTCTTGTTGAAATCATTGAAGACAAAATAGCGGAAATGATTGCCAAGCACTCGCTGGAAGAAAAGCTGGAGACGCGGGTTGCCCAAAAAATGCAGGAACGGCATGAGGAATATGTCAATGAAATGAGAATGCAGGTATTAAAGGAGTATAATCCTAATCCGGAAAACGCCCAAACCTTAAAACGCCTGGCTATTTTGGAGAAAATGAATATTTCAGGGCTGGCCTCTTCGGCCATGGAGGTCTTAAGACCGCAGTCGCTCGAAGAGGTGGTGGGGCAGGAAAGAGGGATTAAATCTCTCCTGGCGAAAATGTCAAGCCCTTATCCGCAGCATGTCATCATATACGGCCCCCCGGGAGTGGGGAAAACCAGCGCCGCCCGGCTTGTTCTGGATACAGTCAAGCACCTGCCGCATTCCTCGTTAAAAAAAGACGCGCCTTTTGTGGAAGTGGACGGAGCGACACTTAGATGGGACCCCCGTGACGTCACCAATCCCTTGCTGGGTTCGGTTCATGACCCCATCTATCAGGGAGCGCGAAAAGATTTTGCCGATACTGGCGTGCCCGAGCCCAAACTCGGACTGGTTACAGAAGCGCACGGCGGGGTACTGTTTATTGATGAAATCGGGGAAATGGACCCCATCCTGCAGAACAAATTATTAAAGGTTTTAGAGGACAAGCGGGTTTTCTTTGATTCCGCTTACTATGACCCTTATGATGCCAATGTTCCCCAGTACATAAAAAAACTCTTTGAGGAAGGAGCGCCTGCCGACTTTATCTTGATTGGCGCTACCACCAGGGAAACACAGGATATCAGCCCGGCGATCCGGTCCCGGTGTGCGGAAGTGTATTTTGAACCGCTCACACCGGTTGATATCGAAAGAATAGTGACAAATGCAGCCGATAAACTCAAAGTCGGGCTGGAAAAAGGCATTCCCCACCTGATCAGCGAATATACAATTGAGGGGCGTAAAGCCAACAATATACTGGCTGACGCCTACGGTCTGGCGCTTTATCGTCAGAATTCCGGAGGGCACGGGGAGAAACTGCTGATTACAAAAGAAGACGTGTACGAAGTACTCCAGGTGTCGCGTCTTTCTCCCTATGTTAACGTCAGGGGTTCAGAGGATGGAGAAGTTGGACGGGTCTTCGGGTTAGGCGTTTCCGGTTTTCTCGGTTCTGTCCTGGAGATTGAAACCGTGGCGTTTCCTGCTAAAACAGCAGGAGAGGGAAAAATCCGGTTTAATGAGACAGCCGGTACCATGGCCAAAGACTCAGTGTTTAATGCTTCGTCTGTGCTTAGAAAACTGACCGGTGAAGATTTGTTAAATTATGACTTGCATGTGAATATTATCGGCGGGGGCAGGATAGACGGGCCTTCGGCCGGCCTGGCGATATGTCTTTCCGTTTACAGCGCCGTTACGGGACAAAAACTGCGCCAGGATACGGCTGTTACCGGCGAACTGTCCATTCAGGGTCGGGTAAAAGCCGTTGGGGGCATATTCGAAAAAATATACGGCGCCAAGCAGGCTGGGATGACCCGCATCATTATACCCGGTGAAAACCATGCCGATATTCCCTGTAACCTTCGTGGCCTAGAGGTAATAATGGTAAAAACCGTTGAAGAAGCCCTTGAACATATTGTTGAGAAGAATGACGGGCCGATATCCTAGAACGAGCAAGGAAAGAGTGGGAAGCAAAGTGAGTGTTCTCCTGGAAAAAATACCTCCTCATAACCTGGAAGCCGAACAGGCAGTCCTCGGCTCCATGATGCTTGATAAGGAAGCCGTTTATACCGCCACGGGAATTTTGCTGCCTGAAGATTTTTATAAAGAATCCCATCAGGTAATGTACAAAGCCCTGCTTGACCTGGATTCCAGGGGCGAACCTATCGATATGATCACGTTGACGGAGGAACTGCGTCAAAAGAATAACCTTGATAAGGTAGGCGGGATAGGCTACGTTGCAGCAATTGCGAACACGGTTCCGACTGCTGCCAATGTCCGTTACTATGCTGATATCGTTGCGGAAAAAGCTATCCTGCGCAGCCTGATCCGCTCCACAACCAATATAGCCAACCGCTGTTACGAAGACAGGGAAGATACTTATGAACTGCTGGACAATGCGGAAAAAATGGTGCTGGAAATAGCGGGCAAACGCAACGCAACCGGTCTTGTTCCCTTAAAGCAGGTACTAGGCGATACCTTGGAGAAGATAGAATTCTTGGCAAATAAAAAAGGAAGCATCACCGGGATACCTTCTTTTTATACCGATTTGGACAGGATGACATCGGGCTGGCAGCCTTCAGACCTGATAATTTTGGCAGCCCGTCCCGCTATGGGCAAAACTTCTTTCGGTCTTAACATCGCACTGAATGCCTCAGTTAAAGGAAAACTTCCCGTAGCTGTCTTTAGTCTGGAGATGTCCCGTGAACAACTAGTCCAGAGACTGATGAGTTCGGAGGCTATGATAGACCAGCACAAGCTGCGTACAGGCCGCCTGCAGGATCAGGAATGGATCCGCCTGACCAAGGCAGCGCAGCCGCTTTCCACCGCCCAGATTTATATTGATGATACTCCGGCCATTTCCATTCTGGAACTCAGGGCAAAGGCCAGGCGGCTCAAGGCGGAAAGAGGACTGGAGCTGGTGGTGATCGATTATCTCCAGCTTATGCAGATAAACCGCAGAAACGAAAACCGCCAGCAGGAAATTTCTGAAATATCACGTTCCTTAAAAGCCTTGGCCCGGGAGCTGAATGTCCCGGTAATTGCCCTTTCCCAGCTCTCGCGGGCTGTTGAACAGAGCCATGAAAAGAGACCCGCCCTCAGTCACTTGCGGGAATCGGGAGCTTTGGAACAGGACGCCGACCTTGTTATGTTTATTTACCGGGAGGATTATTATAATCCCGACACCGACAAGCCGGGCATTGCCGAAATAATAATCGCCAAGCACCGGAATGGACCTACCGGAGTTGTTGAGCTCGGGTTCATAAAAGAATTTACGAAGTTTGTTGACCTGGACCAGCACCATATGCAGTAAAATACCGCCAAAACACGAATATTACTGGTTAGGAGCCTGTTTGCATTCGTGTTTGGCTTGACTTTAAGGGGTCTGACTGGTAGAATTATATCGGTCTTAAAACAAGGGAACAATAAACTCAGGTAGGTAAACTATTTGAGTTATTTTTGTGTTTTACCCGGCTAACTCACTGCTGCATTCATCCCATTGTCTGATCAGCGCCTCTTTCCCACTGCAAGGAGGTGGAGTATTTGAAGAACCAATATGATGTTGTAATCATCGGAGCGGGACCTGCCGGAATTTTTGCCGCTCTGGAATTAACAACCCTCAATAAAGAATTGGATATTTTAATAGTTGATAAAGGAAAACAGATAGATGAACGAAAGTGTCATATTCCCGGTTTAGGCCGCTGTATATACTGCCAGCCCTGTTCAGTCATGAGTGGCTGGGCGGGAGCGGGCGCCTTTAGCGACGGCAAGCTTTCTCTTTCTCACGAAGTGGGAGGACGGCTTACCGATTATGTCAGCGCCAATACAGTCCAGGAATATATAGGTTATGCCGATGAGATTTATCTTCGTTTCGGCGCCGCCACAAAAGTACACGGTTTGAATTCAAAGAAAGTCGATGACTTTATTTATGAAGCTTCGCGCTATAATATCCAGTTGATACCCTGCCCTGTCCGTCACATGGGGACGGAACAAAGCTATAATGTCCTGCGTCGGATGTATATTCACCTGACTACCCAGACAAACACAGAATTTTTACCCCTGACTGGAGTCAAGGATATCCTTACCCGGGATGACAGGGTCTATGGGGTAACCCTGGTCAGGGAAAAAGGTGAAGAAATAGAGATAGAAGCGCCTTATGTAATTGCCGCGCCCGGACGCGGCGGCGCCGCCTGGCTTACGGAGCAGGCAAAAAAACTAAATATAAAAACAGAAAACAATGAAGTTGATATCGGCGTAAGGGTAGAAGTACCCAATTCGATTATGGACCATCTTACCAGGGAGCTGTACGAAGCCAAACTCGTCTATTATTCTGATACCTTTGAAAATAAAGTGCGTTCTTTTTGCATGAACCCTGGCGGCATAGTATCCGAAGAGAAATATGACGGCGATATCGCCGTAGTCAACGGACACAGCTATGCCGATCCAAAACTGAAAACATCCAACACCAATTTTGCCTTGCTGGTATCTACTAATTTTACCGAGCCTTTTAATCAGCCGATTGAATACGGCAAATATATTGCCAAATGCGCCAATATGTTAACAGGCAGCGGCGTTATGATCCAGCGCCTGGGTGATTTGCTGAAAGGCCGCAGGACAGATTATGGGCGGCTCAAAAAATCAACCACATTCCCTACGTTAAAGAGCGCTGTACCGGGGGACCTGAGTTTTGTCCTGCCCCAGCGCTACATGACTTCACTGGTAGAAACCCTAAAAGCCTTTGATAACATTGCACCCGGTCTTTACAGCAAAAACACGCTCCTGTACGGTGTGGAAGTGAAGTTTTATTCTTCCAAGATTAAGGTAAATCCCAATCTGGAAACGGACGTAAAAGGACTATATGCTATCGGAGACGGGGCAGGGATAACACGCGGCCTGATGCAGGCTTCAGTTACAGGGATAATGGCCGCGCGTGAAATTATTCAACGATTATCCGTTGCGGAAATTGATTAGCGTTATTAATATGAGGAGAGGATGATTACTATGCCGGCAGTTGTTGTAATAGGCAGTCAATGGGGTGACGAAGGGAAAGGCAAGATAACGGATTTCCTGGCGGAGAAAGCCGATATGGTTGTGCGCTACCAGGGAGGAAATAATGCCGGTCACACCGTAGTCGTGGAAAACCGCGAATTTAAACTGCACCTCATCCCTTCAGGTATTCTTTATCCCGGCACCACCTGCGTAATTGGGAACGGAGTTGTTATTGACCCTGAAGTTCTGGTAAAAGAACTTACTTACCTGGAACAGCAGGGGATAAACACCGATAATTTGAAAATAAGCCTGCGGGCTCATTTGATTATGCCTTACCATATACGCTTAGATGATCTGGAAGAAGAACGCAAGGGAGCAAATAAAATAGGTACAACCCGCCGGGGCATCGGGCCTGCCTACATGGACAAAGCAGCCAGGGTGGGCATTCGCCTGGTCGATCTGCTGGATGAAGAAGAGTTTGCTGCGAGATTAAAAAGGAACCTGGAGGAAAAAAACCGCCTTTTAAACCGTGTTTATGAGTCGGAAGGATTTGATTTTGACGAACTGTTTGAACGGTATCGCGGCTACCTGCCAAAACTTCAAAAGTATATCATCGACACTTCGGTTATCATCCATGACTTTCTTTCCAGGCAGAAGAATGTCTTGTTCGAGGGCGCCCAGGGGACTCTTCTTGACATGGATCACGGGACGTATCCATATGTGACCAGTTCTCACCCCGTGGCAGGAGCGGCCTGTATCGGCGCGGGCGTCGGGCCGACAGAAATAAACAAAACTATTGGCGTTGTTAAAGCATACACTACACGAGTCGGCGAAGGGCCCTTCCCGACCGAACTGTTGGGAACAGAAGGCGACATAATCAGGGAGCGCGGTCATGAATATGGCACCACCACCGGCCGTCCCCGTCGCTGCGGCTGGCTGGATGCGGTTATCCTTCGTTATGCGGCCAGGATAAACGGGTTAAATAAAATTGCCATAACCAAACTTGATGTGCTTGACCAAATGGAAAAATTAAAAATATGCGTGGCTTACAAGCGCGAGGGACAGACCATAACCGAATTCCCTGCAAGCTTGAAAGAACTGGCCCAGTGCGAGCCGGTTTACGAGGAGTTTGACGGCTGGATGTCCGATACGACCGGCGCACGCAATTTTGACGACCTGCCCCCAAAGGCCCGTTATTACCTGAACAGCCTGGCCAAAATGATAAAAGTGGAGCCGGCCATGATTGCAGTAGGGCCCAAACGTGAGCAGACAATAGTCATGGAAAACATTTTTTAATTACTGCTTCATATCCTCCCAATTTCCTTAAATTTGTTTGCCATTTGTGTTGACAGAAACGGCAGCCTCATGTAATATATATACCTGTGGGGAAAAACCCGCTTGTTTTTTCTGTGAGCCATTAGCTCAGTCGGTAGAGCACCTGACTTTTAATCAGGGTGTCCGGCGTTCGAGTCGCCGATGGCTCACCATTTGCAAAATTGCGACGACCGATATCCCGGTAGTGGCGGGAAACGGAAGTCGTTTTTGTAATAATACGACGGCCCCTTGGTCAAGCGGTTAAGACACGGCCCTTTCAAGGCTGTAACACGGGTTCGAGTCCCGTAGGGGTCACCAGGGGCGATTAGCTCAGCTGGGAGAGCGCCTGCCTTACAAGCAGGATGTCGGCAGTTCGATCCTGTCATCGCCCACCAAATATGTTATCAATTGCGGAGCTGTGGTGTAGTGGCCTAACATGCCTGCCTGTCACGCAGGAGATCGCGGGTTCGACTCCCGTCAGCTCCGCCATTCAATTTGCTTCAAAAAAAGACAGATTAGTGGTAAAATATCGGTACGGGCGATTAGCTCAGCCGGTTAGAGCGCATGCCTCACATGCATGAGGTCGGGGGTTCGATCCCCTCATCGCCCACCATAGCACTATGCGGGTGTGGTTCAATGGCAGAACTCCAGCTTCCCAAGCTGGCGGCGTGGGTTCGATTCCCATCACCCGCTCCATGAAGAAGAGAAAACACATCGGAAGATGTGTTTTTTTGTAATCTTATCTTCTCGTACGAGTGTACCTGATGAAACCCAAATTTTACTAGTTCTTTCGCTGGTGAAGCATCTTAAAAAAGGAACGTTTATAAAGCATACCTTAACTTATACCGTCTTTTATAATCTTTTTAAATTTATCCGGGACATCTATGACAGCGGAAGCTTGGGGGTAAAGGTTGTATTAACAGTAATCGGCTATCCGGTTATAGCCGGGTTAACGTTTTTTATGTTCCCGATTACGATTGGAGCGGCAGTATGGTTAGCCCTGAAGAAGGCAAAAGAGTTCAACACACTTAAAGAAGGGGTAAGGAAGGTCAAAGAGGGTGAAGTCCACCACTGCATCAATCTACCCGGAAACGGCGAACTGGCCCGACTCGCATCTGATATCAACAGCATCACGGGGGGATTGAACAAAGCGGTTGAAAATGAGCTGAAAAGCGAGCGGCTGAAAACAGAACTGATCACTAATGTGTCCCATGATATCAGGACCCCTTTAACTTCCATTATCACTTATACGGACTTGATAAAAAATGAAAACGATCCCGTAAAGATAAAGGAATATGTAGATATAATTGACCAGAAGTCCCAGCGGCTGAAAATACTGACTGATGATTTATTTGAAGCGGCCAAGGCCTCCAGTGGAAATATACCGGTAAACTTTGAGAAAATTGATATTGTATCTTTGGTAACCCAGGGGCTGGGTGAACTTAACGATAAGATACAAGAACGCAAATTAGAGTTTAGAATCAATCACCCTAAAGACAAGGTATATATCAAAGCAGACGGCAAACTTTTATGGAGGGCTGTCGAGAACCTGTTGTCAAACATCTTTAAATATGCCCTGGAAGGGTCAAGAGTGTATATGGATATTATTGATCATCCAGGATACGGAGTCTCGCTCATAATTAAAAATATTTCTGCCTATGAACTTAATATCTCTTCAGACGAACTCATGGAACGTTTCAAAAGGGGGGATGAATCCAGGAGCAGCCAGGGCAGCGGATTAGGATTGTCAATCGCCAAAAGTCTGATTGAGATCCAAAAAGGGAGTTTCAATATAGAGATTGACGGCGACTTATTTAAGGTTGTAATACAGATGCCGAAGTGGGATTAAACAAGAAACGCCTCGTTCCACACAAGATGGAGCGAGGCGTACGTATATTATGTTACTGCTGATTAGGCGCCATCAGCAAATTTGACATATCCTGGGCCGAGTTTTTCACCTCATCGGGCACTTTTATTTCCACGGGCTTATCATAATCGGTATAAGCCATCTTCATATCAGCAGACATGTTACTAAATATATCCTTCATTTCTTCATTAGACTGAGAAGACACTAAATTTGTGAATATCTCGGTCAGATCCATTTCCATTTTGGTGGTATAAAGGTTATCTTTGCGGACCCACATCTTGTATGTTATATTTCCCATGGAAGCAAGCGCTTCTTCCATTTCTGCCACGGGCAGACCGGCGCCGCCAAACATCCCGAACAGGTCGGTTAGTCCTGCCAGGTTGAGAGTAACCTCCACGACAGCCAGTTTTACTTTGTTTTCTTCTTCTTCACCCACGATTTTTGCATCAACCAGGCATTTTTTCATTATCTCAAGGGAATTGGCCGGGTTCAGCATCTTCATGGCATCATCATTCAAAGGCAGCTCCATCTTTAGCCAGCTTTGGCTGCTTAAGGGATTGGAAATATATTCTACTATCTTGTTGTCTTCAACTAAAGCATACACCTCTGTGGTGGTCTCTATTGCTCCCATTTTCATTTTAAGCGATGTATAGGTCTTAATAGGATCAATCGTGGCCTTTCCCGCACCGTTCATTGACATTTCCTGAAGGGAACCGGTCTGGGGGTCAGGTATGTTCATATTCATTTCCATCGTATAGGAATAGGATTTCAACTTCTGCATTATTTCACTGGAAGCCGTAACGATTTCCAAAGGGGTTTTCCCTTTGGTCAGGTCTTTCGTACCACACCCGCTGAAGATAAGCATCAAAACAAGGCAAAACAGCAGCCAGGATACAAACTTGCGTTTTTTCAACATTAACACCCCGTTTTTTATAAAGTAGGATCCTTTTATCATCTTATATATTATTGCGGTGCAAGTCAAATAATACTATTTATTTCATGCTATTTCTGCCACAATCACATTTAAAACGATAAAAATAATTTTATGTAAAAGAGGAGTAACACGTGTAATGGCAAATAAATAGATAGTATCAATCTTGTTAGCACGCTGACTGGTTAGTATAGTACTATTGATAAGTTTAATACGGAACTTTAGATTAAGGAGCAAAGCAGGATGAGAGAAATAAACGTACGGGAAATAAAAGAAGTTGTTAAAAACCTGCTTCTTCAGGCAAATTATGAAATATCTCCGGACATACTGCGGGGGATTAAAAGAGCTGAGGAACTTGAGGAATCTCCTGCTGGGAAAGCAGTTTTCAGGCAGATAATCACAAATTGCAAGATAGCAAAACAGGAACAACTGGCGATTTGCCAGGATACCGGGTTAGCTATGGTGTTTATCAAAATGGGACAAGAGGTTTGTTTTGTCGGTGGCGATTTGAATGAAGCGATCAATGAGGGGGTAAAGGAAGCATATACGGGCGGTTATCTGCGTAAATCAGTTGTGACAGATCCCTTGTTTGACCGTAAAAACACTAAAGAAAATACTCCCGCCATAGTATATATTGAGATGGTTGCGGGTTCAGGGCTACACATACAAGTAATTGCCAAAGGGTTCGGCAGCGAGATTATGAGCAGGATGAAAGTCTTGATCCCCGCCGATAGCATCAAAGGCTTCAAAGAGTTTGTTATTGAAACTGTAAAAGAGGCAGGACCCAATAGCTGCCCGCCTGTCATTGTGGGAGTCGGGGTCGGCGGCACGATCGATAAAGCGGCCTTGATAGCCAAAAGGGCGACTGTCAGAGAGCTGGGGAAACATCACGAAGATCCCCGGTATGCTAAACTGGAGTCGGAATTGCTCCAGGAAATAAACGCGTTGGGCATCGGGCCGGCAGGGCTTGGAGGAAGTATAACGGCGCTGGCTGTTAACATAGAATATTTTCCTACCCATATCGGGGCAATTCCGGTTGTTGTCAACCTCTGCTGTCATGCTTCCCGGCATGCCGGGCGGTCCTTATAAGAGAGGGGGCAGAAAATGGTACTCCCAAAAGTCAAACGGATTACAACGCCGTTAACAAAAGAAATAGCTGGGTCGCTTAGGTCAGGCGATGAAGTCCTGATCAGCGGGGAGATATTGACAGCAAGAGATGCCGCCCATATCCGGTTCATGAAGCTGATTGAGGCAGGGGAAGAACTGCCGGTAGATTTAAAAAATCAGATCATTTACTATACCGGCCCCGCTCCCGCTAAACCAGGGTATGCCAGTGGTCCGGCCGGCCCGACTACCAGCGGGAGAATGGATATATATACACCGGTGCTGCTGGAGAGGGGATTAACCGGAATGATGGGTAAGGGAAAGCGTTCGGCAGAAGTTATCAATGCCATGAAAAAAAACAAAGCTGTGTATTTTGGAGTTACCGGGGGTGTTGCGGCTCTGATAGCAAAGAGCATCAAGTCCGTGAAGACAGTGGCTTATGAAGACCTGGGGACGGAAGCTGTGCACAGGATGACAGTTGAGGAACTGCCTGCGATCGTGGTAATTGACAGTAATGGAATAGATTTATATGATGCCGGACCTGAGAAATATAAAAAAGTTTACCATAAAAGGGCGCCATGATATAATGGTAACGTTCAAAACGGCAAGGGTAAATTTTTAATGCAAAAGAGGAGTGACTCATCTTATGACTAAAAAAGTACATATCAAAACTATCAATAAAAAAGTCTTAACACAGACTTTAAAAACCGGGGGCTGTGGCGAATGCGTAACCTCATGCCAGTCAGCCTGCAAGACTTCCTGCACTGTCAGCAACCAAGCCTGCCAGAAGGAGTAAATGACATCAGTAAATAGTGTTGAGTACAGGGAATCTTAAAAAACTTATTATCCGGACCCGGGAGGGTCTATTTTTTTGGAGGGCTGTAACGGGATGATTAATGACTTTTCTTTGCTGCATAAATTTTCATTTGACGATACATATATTGTTCTCGATGTAAACAGCGGCATCGTACATTCCTTAAGCAGGGAGGCCTGGGATTATTTAAACGCCTGGGAAGAGACAGGCGATGCACAAAAAGCCATAGCCTTGCTTGAAACGACCCATGACAGGAGAGACCTGGAACAAATCAGGGGCCAGATAGAAGAACTGCAAGCGGGGGGTCTCCTCTTTAGCCGGGATGAGACCCTGGAATCGTACGAGGCAAGAGGCAGTTCTGTGGTAAAAGCCCTCTGCCTGCATGTGGCGCACGACTGCAACCTGCACTGCCGCTATTGTTTTGCGGGCACCGGAAATTTTGGCGGGGACCGCAGCCTGATGGACCTTGAGACGGGCAAACGCGCGCTCGATTTTTTGTTTGAAATTTCCGGGCAGAGAAAGCACGTGGAAATAGACTATTTTGGCGGGGAGCCTCTGCTGAATTTTACCGTAGTTAAGGACCTGATCAGGTATGGAAAAGCAAAAGCCCACGCTTTCGGGAAAATTCTAAAACAAACCCTTACTACCAATGCCGTTCTTTTAAATGAAGAGAAATCAGCCTTTTTGGATGCGGAAAATGTCCACCTGATCCTGAGTATAGACGGGCGTCCGGAGGTCCATGACCGGATGCGGCCTTTTGCCGGATGTCAGGGAAGTTATGCGGCAGTCTGTAAGTCTATCCGCACATATCTTGATTCCCAAAAGCTTGACACATATTATGTAAGGGGTACTTATACGCATTATAACCTCGATTTTTGTGAGGACGTCCTGCACCTGGTAGAACAGGGGTTTACACGGGTATCGCTGGAACCGGTCGTAGCCTCCCCTGAAGAGGAGTATGCGCTTAAAGAGGAGGACCTCCCTGTACTTGGTGAACAATATGAGAAATTGGCCCGTGCCTGGCTGGAATATTACAGGCAAGGGAAGCCCTTTGAATTTTTCCATTTTAATGTCAGTCTGGATAAAGGACCCTGCCTTATCAAGCGTCTGTCGGGCTGCGGCGCAGGCCACGAGTACCTGGCCGTCTCTCCGGGCGGCGATCTTTATCCCTGCCACCAGTTTATGGGGCAAAAAGAATTTTTAATGGGGAATGTCCATACAGGGATATTTAATCATCAGTTGGGCGAGCAATTCAAGTCCGCCCATGCCCTGAACAAACAACCGTGCAGGCAGTGCTGGGCCCGTTTCTATTGCAGTGGAGGCTGTCACGCCAACGCCTATAATTTCAACGGGGATATCTACAAGCCATATTTGCCGGGCTGCGCACTTCAAAAAAAGCGGCTGGAATGCGCTATCTACCTGCAGGTCAAAAGATGGGAAAGCCGGACTTATGACAAAGAGGACTAGAATAGCACCAATATTGGCAAAAATATAGGTATTGCCTCGCTTATACAAGAAAATACGCTAAAATGGACAGGCCATTCTTGAAACTGGTTGTTCTCCCGTGCTATAATAAAAAACGCGCTATAAAATTACAAAAATATTCAAATAGTTCCAAGGAGGACAGTTTTGAGTTACCTGCCATATAATAAAGTTAGGAAGGAAGGTGAGGTACCCGGGGGTTCGATTTGTTTTCCAATCGACCTTAGGGCAAAATGAAGGGAAACATTGTAACCATAAGAAAAACTTTCCATGACATAACTTTAAAAAGTCCTAAATTTATTCGCACTAAGTGGTTTTTGGCAGGGATAATCATTGTTATGTCCCTGGTATCGGGATTCCTCTACATAGACAACAACGAACCGGCTGTTTTACTGGCCGACGGTGAGCCGATTGCCATAGTTGCAGGTGAAGCTCAGGTCAAAGAGGTTTTGGAGAAGGTGAAAAGTGACCTGGAGGACAAGTATGGGCTTGCAGTCACCGGGTTTAACAAGAAACTATCCTACAACAAAGAAATGGTTGAAGAATCCCATAAGTCTCTAAACAACAGTGAACTTGCCGCCTTGCTCCAAGACAGGCTTGATTGGCAGGCTGAATGCTGGCGAATCAGTATTAATGGAAAAGACGCCCTGTATCTTAGTTCCGAGGAGGAAGCCCAAAAGACGCTGGAAGGTATTAAACAATATTATCTGCCCAAAGACAGCAGCGATTTAACGGTGGAACAAATATCTTTCAACGAAGATATCAAAATAGCCCACGGATACGGGCCGGTCAACAGCTTCAAGACGCCCGAAGCCGCAGTAGAAGCCATGGCAAAAGGGCTGGATAAAATTATACAGCATACGGTAAAAAGCGGCGATTCGCTCTGGCTGATCGCCCGCGCCAATGATATGACCGTGGCCCAGTTAAGGGAGATAAACCCTGAGTTAAAAGGCGACTTTCTTAAACCGGGTCAAAAATTAAATCTTGTTAAATCAGAGCCGCTGCTCACGGTTACATCCGTTGTGGTAGCGACAAAAGAAGAGAGGATCCCCTACAAAACCGTTTATGAAAATGACTCCGCCATGTGGCGCGGCCAGCAGAAAGTAAAACAAAACGGGCAGTATGGGGAAAGGGAAGTAACATACCGCATAACTAAAGCCAATGATACTGAGGTGGACAGGGAAACGCTGGCGGAGAAGATCTTGCTGGAGCCTGTCAGCCGTATTGTAATACAAGGCACCAAGATGATGGTGGCGTCCCGTGGCGATGGGGGCAGCGGGCAATTGGGCTGGCCGCTGCGCGGCAATATCACCTCCATGTACGGCAAGCGCGGGCGTGAATTCCATACCGGGCTGGATATTAATGGCGACAAAGGCGACCCCATTTTTGCGGCTGAAGACGGAGTGGTGTTGTTTGCCGGCTGGCAAGGCAGTTACGGCAACCTTATAACTATCGACCACGGCAATGGATTATCGACCCGTTACGGGCATTTGAGCGCTATCAATGTAAGTATGGGACAGCAGGTAACCCGGGGCAGCATTATTGGCAAATGCGGTTCAACGGGGCGAAGTACCGGCTCCCACCTGCACTTTGAAGTAAGGATCAATGGGGTTCACAAGAATCCGTTGAATTTCCTGGAAAGATGAGGAGCACAGGTGAACAGCCTGTGCTCTTTCACCGGGATACAAGGGGGTTATGGATATGACTTATGATGCTGCAATTATCGGTGGAGGACCGGGCGGGCTGACTGCGGCCATCTATACGTGCCGTGCGGGCTGGAAAACAGTGCTGCTCGAGATGGGGGCGCCGGGAGGACAGGCAGCAACCACTGACATGATAGAAAACTACCCTGGTTTTCCCGAAGGAATAGCTGGGCCTGACCTGATGATAAAATTTTATGAGCAGGCGCTCCGTTTCGGCTGTGAAGTAATTACTGCCGAGGCAATAAAAGTGCAAGATGAAGGTAATAGAAAAGTTGTGACAACCACCCGGGGAGAGATAGAGGCCAAAGCAGTAGTTGTAGCTACAGGTACGCGTTCAAGGGAATTGGGTGTAAGGGGAGAAAAAGAACTGCGCGGCAGGGGGGTTTCATACTGCGCGACATGTGACGGGTTTTTCTTCAAGGATAAGAAAGCAGCTGTTGTCGGCGGAGGGGATTCGGCGGTCAAAGAAGCTGTCTACCTGGCCAGGATAGCCCGGGAGGTAATAATCATACACCGCCGTGACAGTTTCCGGGCGGCGAAAGTTCTGGGAGAGCGGGCCATCAAGACGCCAAACATAAAGATAATGTGGGATACGGTTGTTGATGAAATGCTGGGCGAAAACAGCTTGCAAAGGCTGCGGGTCCATAATGTCAAGACCCAGGAATCCTCGGAAGTAGATGTTGACGGCGTCTTCTTATACGTGGGGACACAACCTAACACCGGATTTTTGGATGACGCAATACACCGTAACCCCCAGGGGTATGTGACCACAAATGAAAAGCTGGAGACTTCCGTAAAGGGTATTTATGCCATAGGAGACTGCCGCGACAAAGGTTCTCGCCAGGTAGCCACTGCAGTAGGGGATGGCGCCAGTGTACTTGAGGCTCTGGACGAATATCTTCATACATTATGAGCGAACGTATAAGGAGGTTGGTTAAATGTTTTCCAGAAAGCAAAAACAGAAGATATCGCGCATTATAGTGTCTGTTATAGCTGTCATTCTCAGCCTGGGCCTTTTGGCCACTTCTTTATCCTGGTACTTTTGATGACAACAAATATATGAACATAGACCGGTTGAAAATTTTCAACTGCTAATTACAGCATTTTCAGGATTATTCTTAGAAAAAGGATAGTCCTTTTTTCTTATTAGTCTGCTGGCAATATTAACTAAGCCCTGTTAATCGTTTATTGGTATATAATAGTCTGGATAGTCTGGATAGTCTGGAGAAACAAGAAGAAACGGAGGGAGATTTACATGCAGACCAATGTTGTACCGGGAGCGGGCCAGGTCCTTAAAATCGCTGTAATTTTCGTAATAATACTGCTTTTCATAAGCTTTCTTTCATTTGGCCTTCCTTTTTCTCTTCGTACCTCCATATATAAGGTTTTTAAAAAAGGTGCATATATGCTCATTAACTATCAGACAGCTTCTTTTGGCACCCTGGAAAGCGAGCACTTTGTTTTAAAATATTCAAAAGAAGACCGCGACATTTCCGCCTTTGTATTGGACACTGCTGAAAAATACTGCCTGGCAGTGCGGGAAATGATGAACTATTGGCCGGAACAAAGGGGTTTAATTATTATTTACCATGACCAGAAAGACCTGAATAAAAGCTTCGGCTGGGCAGCAGACAAAAGCACAGCCGGAGCATACTGGGCGGGCAGCATCAGGATACTTTCACCTCATGCCTGGTCTGGAAAAGAGGAGGATGCGGACTCGATCAGGACGGCCTTTCTAAAACAGGGCCCGCTCTCTCATGAATTGACCCATTATATTATCGATGAAATGACGGGCGGCAATTATTCCCGCTGGCTGTCAGAAGGGTTAGCCCAGTACGTGGAAGAAAAAACAACCGGTTTTCATCTGGATGAACCCCCTTTAAAACAGCAAAAGAATCCATACCCCTTGGCCTTGTTGGAGCGGGAGTATGACAAATTACCCGATCAGACCTTGGTCTACTGGCAGTCCCTTCAGGTTGTAAGGTATCTTATTGATGGATATGGCATGGAACAAATGCATGTGATGCTGGCTTTACTGGGGAAAGGCGCTGACATGGAGGAGGCGCTGCAAAAGACATATAGTATGTCGGTTTCAGAGCTGGAAACAAAAATCAAGGATAAATATGACCGGCTATAAAAAGCGCAATAAGCATATCACAGTGACTTTTTCTCTATATGTTTGTATAATCAATATAGTAATCTAAAATAACTATATGCGGAGAAAGACATGAGAATATGTACTCTGATGAGCGGCAGTTCCGGAAACGCGATTTTTGTACAAACCTCCGGCGCCAAAATCCTGATTGATGCGGGGCAGTCGGGCAAAAATGTGACCAGGTCCCTGGAAGAAGGGTGTAACGCACATCCTGCGGACCTGGACGCCATTCTTATTACACATGCCCATCGGGACCATATTTTAGGGGCGGGCATCCTGTCCAGGCGCTATCGTCTGCCGCTCTATGCCACGGAAGGAACATGGCAGGAAATGGAGCCCCTGATTGGACCGATACTCCCGGAACTCCGGCATGTTATCAATCCTGATAAAACCTGGCAGTTGGGGGATATTAAGATAGAACCTTTCCCGACATCCCATGATGCCATGGAACCGGTAGGGTATATTTGCTCCAGCGGCAAAAAAACAGTAGGGATAGCTACCGATTCGGGCGTTTTTACCGCCAGGATGGGAACGCTGCTTAAAAATATGGATTGCCTGGTTGTAGAAGCTAATCATGATACCGAAATGTTACATAAGGGTCGATATCCGTGGCCTCTCAAAAAACGTATTGCCAGCATCTTAGGGCACCTCTCCAATGAAGGGGCCGGACAGGCGCTCCTCAAGACCATGGGAGAAAACACAAAAAAAGTTATCCTGGCACACCTCAGCGAGGAAAACAACAGGCCCTCCCTGGCCCTGGAGACAGTCAGGTCGGTCTTGGAAAAGAACCAGGCGATGCTTAAGGATGTAAATATTGATGTGGCGCCGCGCTATCAGCCGGGCCGCTGCGTTTCGTTATAAACATTATGATTGGGAGGGCCGTAAAATGGGTTATTATTATGATGAATATCCCAGGAGAAAACGGATCTTTTCTACCATACTGCTCAGTATTGTCAGCGCACTGATTGGCGGGCTGCTCGCCTTGAGCCTGGCTCCTATGGTTTACGGGCCCCAGCTCCAACAGCAGACCCCTCTCCCGTCGGCTCCCCTGGACTATTCACCGGTGGTCGCTATTGCGGAAACGGTGGGACCAACGGTTGTGGGTATTTCCAACCAGGCTTTGGGCAGAAACCTTTTTACCCGCGAACTGGTGGAAAGAGGGAGCGGGTCCGGAGTAATAATCAGCCAGGACGGGTATATAGTTACAAATTACCATGTAATTACCGAGGCCCAGAGGCTGGTGGTAACCCTGGCTGACGGGCGTCAGCTTGAGGCCGAAGTAAGAGGCAGCGATCCGGACACCGATCTGGCGGTATTGAAGATCAAGGCTACAGGGCTGCCGGCAGCGAGCCTGGGGGATTCCGATACAATCAGAGTGGGAGAACTGGTGGTGGCTATCGGTAATCCACTGGGCGCAGAATTTGCCCGTTCTGTAACGGCGGGCGTGGTAAGCGCCAAGGAAAGAAAAATTACCATAGAGGAAAGGACTTTTAAGTTGATCCAGACGGATGCCGCCATTAACCCCGGCAACAGCGGCGGCGCCCTGGTCAACAGCCAGGGTCAGGTTATCGGGATCAACAGCGCCAAGCTTGTCATACCGGGCGTGGAAGGAATGGGATTTGCCATACCGGTCAGTGATGCGAAACCCATTATTAATGAGCTTATTGAAAAGGGCTATATCAGCAGGCCGTCCCTCGGGATCTGGGGCGTAGCCATTGATGAAAAACTGGCCCGGGAAAACCGCCTGCCCGCAGGAATTTATATCAAAGAACTGGTGAAGGGCGGACCTGCTGAAAAGGCAGGGCTGAAACCGGACGACATTATTATAAAGATCAATGAAAAGACACTGTCTTCATTTGAAGAACTGTCCGCTATCCTAAATCAGTTCAGACCCGGTGATAATATTGTGGTAACTGTGGACAGGGGAGGTAATAATATCAGTGTGACCCTGACCCTGGGAGAACGCGGCCGGGAGTAAAGAGGGCAAGAATCAAGGGTGGCAAATCGCCACCCTGTAAAGTGTAGTGAGGGTATATGCAGATAAAAATAATTGCTGTTGGAAAACTAAAAGAAAAATACTGGCGTGAAGCCGGCGCCGAATATCTTAAGAGGCTCCGTCCTTATGCCAAAGTGGAGGTTATTGAAGTTGACGAGGAGAGGATAGCGGACAGACCCTCGCCGGCGGAAATCCAAACAGGGATAACCAGGGAGGGGGAACGGATTAAAAAAACCTTGTCTCCCCTCGATTATACAATCCCCTTGGCGATCGAAGGGAAAATGCTTACTTCTGAAGAACTGGCCGCTTTATTGGGAAAACTGGCCCTCGAAGGCAAGAGCCAGCTTGCCTTCGTTATCGGCGGCTCCCACGGATTGGCCCCGGACGTGACTAAAAGAGGGGATTACCTTCTTTCCTTTTCCCCGCTGACTTTTCCGCACCAGTTGATGCGCGTGCTGCTCTTGGAACAGCTTTACCGCGGGTTTAAGATACAAAAAGGCGAACCGTACCATAAGTGAAAGCCGGTATTTTAGTTAATTTTATCGTAAAAGTAATATATTATGATAATTTAAAGGAAGAATTGGATGAATAACGAAATAATATAGGCATATTTAAAAATTTTAATAATTGGAGTTGAAGGAATGTTAGTTCACGAGTTGATCACAAAAGGCGACCCCCAGGCAACAGCCCTTATTTACAAGAATCAAAAAATTACCTATCAGCAGTTACAAAAGACGGTCAAACTAATTCAAGGCTATTTTTATGCTCGCGGTATTCGCGCGGGCGATAATGTAGGACTGTTCTGTAAGAACTCCCCTGAATTTATATATAGCTATTTTGCCATAACAGGACTTGGAGCTGTAGTTGTTCCGTTAAATTATATGCTTGCGCCCCGCGAGATTGCCTACATAGTCAAGGATGCCAGGATAAAGACGATGGTTACGATGCAGCATATAGAATTGCCGATGCAAATAACCCAACTGGTACTGCCGGAGTTTATTCCCTCCCTGGAGTCAATGACTTATGATGAAACACCCGTTCCTTCAGACCTGGATGAGGAAAGAGAAAGCGTCATTATATATACCTCCGGTACTACCGGTTATCCCAAAGGGGCGGTTTTGAGCCATAATAATTTGATCAGCAATGCCGGCGCCATAGCCGAAGTCCTGATGATCAATGAAAAAGATAACATGTTATGCGTACTGCCTATGTTTCACAGTTTCGCCTGGACGGTTACCATATTAGCGCCGCTTCTCCACGGCGCAAGCATAACAATTGTGGAATCTTTCATGCCCAAAGAAGTAATCAGTACGATCTTTGAACAGAACGTTACAGTAGTCTGTGGAGTTCCTTCCATGTACAATTTTTATATTACCCTGGGGAATGCCGATGTCTTTGACACGGTCAGGTTATTTGTTTCGGGAGGAGCGCCTCTTCCCGGGGAAATATTAAACCAGTTCAATACGAAGATCGGGAAACCGATCATGGAGGGATACGGCCTTTCAGAGGCTTCACCCGCAGCAGTAATGAACCCCCTGGGGAGGGGTAAAGCGGGGTCAATCGGGAAGCCCCTTCCGGGAATAGAAGTTAAAATAGCAGACGCGGATAATAAGCGCCTCCCGCCCGGGGAAGTAGGGGAACTTATTATAAAGGGTCCCAATGTTATGAAAGGTTATTATAATATGCCGGAAGCGACAAAAAAAGCCGTCGTAGATGGATGGCTCCATACAGGTGACCTGGCTTATGAGGATGAAGACGGATATTTTTATATCGTTGACAGACTGAAGGACCTGGTTATTGTCGGCGGGCTAAATGTTTATCCGCGGGAGGTGGAAGAGGTTATCTATAAATACCCCGGAATCCGTGAGGCGGCAGTAATCGGGATTCCCGACGAAGTCCGGGGGGAAGACCTCTGTGCCTTTATATCCCTGCAGGAAGGGGCTGCTTATGATAAAAAAGCGTTACTGGCTTTCTTGCAAACAAACCTTGCTAATTACAAAGTCCCCAGGGAGGTTACCATACTTGAGACCCTTCCCAAAAATGCAACAGGTAAAATAATGAAAAGAGAATTAAAGGAAATGTATGCAAAGTAATAACAAAGAAGGGCTCTATCCCTAATTTAGGGGTAGGGCCCTTCTTTTCCTAAGACAGACCGGCGTGAAGACGCAGTTGCTCCCAAAGCAGGGAGTACACTTCCGCCGGCGGGCAGTGCAGCACGTCAATCACGGGCACACTTACTGCCTGCTGCAAGCGGTTCTTTAATTGACCGGCATCGACATATGCTTCCGAGTAAGTGTTCCCGGCAGCGGAGTAAGCGGGGTAAAAAGGGTTAACGGTAACGAGCAGCAGGGGGATACGGCTTATGATTTCCACCCTGCCGCCCAGGGCTGTGACATGGTCCAGCAAGGCTTTTATTTGCAGCGGGTTTTCTGCGATCAACAGTTTGATGGCATCCTGGAAAACCAGGGTGGTAGCGTTAAGTTTTTCGCCGCCGCGGTCCAGCATGCTCCTCAGGCTGTCCAAGTCAATTATTCCGGGGATGGATATCACGGCGCCGCCAGGAGCAGGCGTAAAGACCGGCAGGTTCAAAATCTTATCCAGCGCGCCGGTTTCGGCCGCCAGCTTGTCGATTACCGGGCTGCGGGCAGCTCCCGTAGCCAGAACTATACCATGTGTCTTTACCATGGGGCCGATGCGGTTCAAGGCCCCGTCCACTAACATCAGGTCGGGTTCGTACTGCCGGACTGCAGCTATTACACGCGCCAGCTGCGAGCTTTGGTTAGGACCTGAGGTTACAACTGTTCCCGCCGTGCTTACCCGGCAGAGACACAGCCTGCCCAGCGCGGTTGTGATGTCATTAAACCTGTGCAGCTCTTCCAGGCGGGCAGTCCCCCTCTGAACACACCGGTCAGCGGTAACTACCATACTGCCCTTTGTCATGTGGATCCGGGGTTTCGGCAGACCGGTAACGTTGTCCAGGTTTTCACCGTCATAGCCGATACTGGTTAAAACGACCCGGTGTCCTACGCTTTGGGCGCCTTTAAGCAGGGATACAGTGGCGGTGGTTTTACCGGTGTTCTTAGCTGTACCTGCGATTCCCACAACATACATAGTGGTATTATCTGGCTGCGATGCCTTCGGCCTTTTTTACCAGGACCTGATCATAGAGATCGAACAACCCGGCAGCATCCACTCTGGCTTTGATTTCCGCCACATCTGTAGTATAGAGGTTTTTTTGTTTCATTCTTTCAAAAAATACTGAGCCGGAGAAGGTATACTTGTATTTGAGTCCCTCCTCGCTCTGCATCTGTTCACGCACATAGGCGATGGCGTCGCCTATGGCCAAGGTCGCGGGGACAGTGACCGGCTTAGCTCCCACCGCGTATCTTACCGCATTATGGCCTGCCAGCAGTCCGGTTACTATAGCTTCCGTATGGCCTACCAGTAAACCGGCTTTTTCTCCGGCGCAGAAAAGATTCTCCACACCGTCTACTTTTAGTTCATTATTTCGTGGGGATATAGCCAAATAACGGACGGAATTGCCCTTACCGCCTGCATATGGGTCTTCATAGCGGGCGTTCTCAAATCCCGGGATCTGCCTTAATAATTCCAGGGGATAAAATGGGCTCATTAGTTTGGCATGACCGGTATCCAGCAGGATAATATTTTCGGCAAATTCTTGCAGGGCGTACTGCTGGCAGGCCTTCATCCCCAAAGCGCCTTTTTTCTGCAGGCTTTTCGGGATGGGGATGACTGCCACCCCGGTCCTGTTTAGTTTCTGTTCGATTTCTTTCGATAAAGATTCTTTATGCAGCTTGCATGAGCCGCTCATGGCGCCAAAACTGCCGTCAGCCTTTTTCCCTACTATTTCCTTGACGCCTGCTTTGGCAGCGATACTAATCCTGGGTCCAAAGCTTGGACACCGCAGCACACACATGGCGCACCCGTTGCCATATTTGGTGCAATTACCGGGAGGGCCGGCAGTTCCCGTAGCTTCGACGAAGACATCGCCCTCAACAATTTCTCCGTCTGCCAAAACAATGCCGGTAATTTTCGACCCATCCATTTTTATATCATTGGCCCTGGCGTGCAGCATTATATTGACCCCTGCCTTTTGCAGGACGGTTTTAATGGCCGGTTCAATCTTAGCGACATCATAAAGGGAAGCATGCTTATGACCGGGGAAATCTATGTTCTTATGACGGAGCACTGTCTCCACAGCCTCAAATATTTCCCGTCCTCCCATGGCTATGGCTTCTTCTGTTGCAGTAAACCTGCCGTTATTGCGCATAATCCCGCCTACCAGGCCGGTGCCTAACAACATATCTGTCCGCTCCAACAATGTTACCTCAGCGCCCGCTTTGGCTGCCGACAGCGCTGCTGCGGAACCGGCCCATCCGCCTCCCACTACAGTTACCTTAGTCATGATACAGTCACCCCTTTAAATTAAATATTTCAAAATTTACCTGAAAACCAGTTCCATTCCTAAATCAAAACCTAAATTCAAGCCGGTGTCAATAGCTTCATTTTTAATTATGATGTTCAGATGATTAGGCATGTGAGTAACATCAAATCCGGCCACTTCACCGAGGCAGTTTTCGCTTCGGTATAACTTATCACCGGTCACGATAACACCGCCGTTTTCAATTTCAACAAAACCTCCGTAAGCAATCTTATCAACCGTACTGCCAGGTTTTGCGCCTTTATCGTCCGTGAAGATAAGTTCATGGATATCAAACCTTCTCACTGCCCGGGAGATAACCGGTAAAAGCTGAAGCCCGCGGTTATCCAGTTTGCTGTCAAGCACCACCACCAGGCGTCCGGTAACTGCGCTTTTTTTGGCGTAGGGATTTTTTGTGAAGAGACCTTCCTTATAGGGATCTTTGGACATAATCTCCCCCCTTTTTTCCTACTCTATGATTCCGGCGTACTTGCAGGTTATCTCAATCAGCTGAACCAGCGCTTTTACCGCGCAGCGCGCCCGCTCTTTTATCAGCTGACCCTGGCTGTCAGTTGTTCCGAGACCTGGCGAGATATAGATGTTGCCATCGTATGCGATCGTAGGAATAACGCCCATCCTTTTCATTCCATCCTGGAAAATATTACTGCCTGCGTACATATCCTCAATTGAAAAAATAGGGATACCCATCCGGCCGTTTTTCCAGGTGCCTTCATAGTTGACTTCAACTGCGCCGGAGTTATAAGATTTGGAAATCACGATACCGTTTTGCAGTGATTTATCAAGTTGCGCGAACTCTTCTTTTACTATCTCATATAAATCATCTACCGGTCTGGTCAGAATTTCCGGCTTATCTTTCAGTATTTTCAGGGCTTGTACCGCACCCGCCAGCGCTTCCTTGCCGGGGTCGTTGGTAACATACGCGGCCTTGCCGTAAGAAGCAGTGGTGCCATAACGGTCGCCGTGCATTCCCAGGGCGCGTCTGATGGCTACCAAATATTCCTCTTTGCCGACGATAAGCCCGCAAAGCGGTGACCCCGTAGCTTTATCCATGCTGTATATAATTACATCCGTACCGGTTTTTCTAGGATCAGTTCCTACAAAAGGAAGCCCCCAGGCATTATCTGTAATATGAGGTACATTATATTTGTGCGCAACCGCAGCAGCCAGTTTTTGCAGCACCGGAGCGCCGTCCTCGTCCTTTACGCCATAACCGTAACCGGGGGTTTCATAGCCCAGCCCTGTGATACCGGTAAACATGGAACTGTGGATAGCAGCCGTTTCTTCAATATTTTTCGCAGACTCATACGGATCAACTTCTGCCAACAAAGGCACGGGATGAGACTTGATGCCGTGCACATCATATTTGGCTCCCGCAAGCCGTACAAATACAGTATCAGTATTATTCTGCCTTTTGCCGTAAAAACCCAGCTCTCCGGCTGTAGATCCCCGATCGGCAAAAATGTCTTTGTAGCGCGGCGGGAAAGGACGTCCGTAACCGCCCTGGTGATGCAGGTGTTTTTCATACAACGCTATATAACGTGCCCTGTAGTTATCACCACGGCCAAGGTTGGGGGGTGTGCACAGCGTGTCAAAGGTTACCCATAAACCTGCTTCACATGTGTTCACAGGACAAACATCGTATTCATCGCCATAAACCTCTTTAACCATCTCGCGCATTTGTTCCACATAAAAAGCCAAAGGTACTACTTTTTTGGCTTCCTTTTCACCGGCTTCCAAAACATCATCTCTCAAAGGAGCAGGACAACCAGATATAGCGCCTGTTAAACCAAATTTGCCCTTAATTTCATCAGGTATACCTATTTTCTCTGCAGCTTTCTGGGCCTCATCATAAATATTGGGTATGTTTGCCTGTAAATGCTTATACATTTGGAATTTAAACTTAAATTTAGCCATAATCTTTCACTCCTGTTCATTTATTTTATATTTTTCCCTGCAATCTCAATGTACACTTCCTGCAGTCAGGATTTTAAGAGGACCGTATCCTTGCCTGCGCGACCGGGATAAGCGCCGTCTTCCCGGCTTCCCAGGACACCATCATACATGGCCTGCACAAAACACCCGGTGTCAATTATACTGCGCAGAACTTTTTCTATCCCTTCCACCAGCTTATCGGCCATTTGTTCAGCCCTGGCCGTTGGGGTTATGGAAGCTGAACCAAAGAAGCGGAAGGACTCCTGTACAGCTCTCAAAGTATCAATCCTTGAGGTGCACACGATAGGTCCGCCCGAGTACGCCTCATCAGATGAAGCAATAGTAATCGCATCCACTTTTAAGGATGCCGCCAGACCGGCATGAAGAGCAGTGGTTACTGAAGATTGCACCCTGTCTTCAGTTTGTGTAAGAAAGCCAATGGGCGCGCCGGGCCAAACGGGGGCATCGATGATCTTACGTAAAGCGATGATTTTGGCGGTGTTAAAATCAACATAATTATCGGACATATCACCGTTGACCATCATTTCGGGCGAATAACAAAAGAGCGGCTGCAGGACAGGTTTTGCGCCTAATCGCCGGGCCAGGTGACCGACTGCCAGCATGCCGGCGAAGGCTTTATAGGCCGGTACGCCACAAAGTTCTTCATTAGTTACTATATCAAAAGGCATATCATACTTCGCAGCATACTTAATTGCAGCTATTCCGTCTACTGTCATTCTTGCCGGGTCGGTTCCGGCTCCCATGGCCCCGTAGGCAATGTTGATTTTAGTCAGGTCTGCTCCCAGGTGGCCTGCCAGGAGCACGGTTTCCGGAGTGTTTAGCCCCCGGTGCGCCCTAACCTGCCAGATGGTGGAAGGATGTAAAGATTTCTTGATCTGAAGCAAATTCTCCCGGGTAATAATGGAGCCGTCCTCCTCGTGAGTCAGGTATCCGCTTAGAAAGCCTTCGGTCCTTGCTCCCCATGAAGGGTCAAAATGCACTGCCCCGTCTGTTCCCCATGCTTCTGCCGTCTTGAGATGAGCGATATCCATAAAGGGACAGCCTGTTCCGTACTGGACAAATACCACCGGATTAGCGCCGATATGCTGTATCTTCTGCATAGACATACGTCTTTGGGTGTCACTGACGTATTGCTCTAATGAAGCTATTTCGGCGTCCGTGAGGGGCCTGCATTTGTCCGGAATTTTTCCGGCAGTGTAGAAGTCTCTGACCAGGCTGTCACAATATTTAAGGTACCGGGGTAACAGGTGCTTATTGCTTTCTCCCTCTGATATCAGCATCTCTTCCCTTGCTTTAGCCCGCAATACCCCGGGAGACGTTTTGTTTTCAGCCCACTTGAGTATTAGGTTCGCCACCTGGTCCAGATATTCCTGGATTTTGTCATGTTTATACCGGTAAGTGTAGCCCCAGGTAATATCCTTTTTTTCCTTTCCTGACTGGTGGATGGCGGGAACATATTCGCGTTCCTCGATAAAGGCCAGTAATTCTTCCGGCTTTGTACCGGGACCGAAACCGGCGTCAAAACCAAGCTCGGCAGCCAGTTCAGGACGAATTGCCATACCGCCGATAGCAAGTTTAACCTTGTCCCTGATTCCTGCAGCCTCACATTGGTCCACAAAGTTGGCCAGAATCTCTGCTACCCCGTAACCCAGGGTACGACTGATCAGCAGCGCGCCCACATCTTTTTCCGTCGCCGCCCTGATGATGTCTATACCTTTGAAGCCGGGCGGCAGCAGAATCGTTTCATAACCTGCTTCATCCAGCTTTCGTTTCATTATTTTCAATCCGATATCATGGACCGGATCAAGGGGCGCCAGAACCACCCGTTTATCTCTCATCGCCTTCCCCCCCTTCTTCATTTTTCTTGCAGCCAACCATACAGCGCGCCGGGACGGTGGATATTTCCCCGTACCCTAACCCTGGCGCCGGGCCCTTTATACTCGACAAAAACCACATCAGCGTCATTAATGCCCATTTCTTTTACCAGTTTCAAGGCAAGCTCCTTACCTTCCGGTTCACTGGAACACACCAGGAAAGTTTCAATATCCAAAGCGTCCAATACTTTACTAAAAACATCACTCATTTAGTTTCACCTCCACTCATCAAAGATGAGTACATATACTCATAAATTAATATAACCCCGGCGCAGCAATTAACCAAGCGGGTGGCATGGATACATGTAATTCTAATTAACTTAAATTAATTAGAACCAACTCATCATGGATGAGGAGCTTTCTATATTACTATTTCTCCGCCGGGCAGAATATTCCTGCTGCCCCAAAAAATTTTTACTGCTTTTTTCTATCACCGAAATTACAATAAAAACCCATTGGTTCACAAGGCAACCAACGGGTTTTTGAATCTATTCGGCAAGTTTACAAAACCGGTTTCTTTGCTAGCTGCTTATATAATTCCTGATTGCGGAAATATTCCCCACGATTTTCCTGGATACTTCAGGCCGGTTCATGGTGTAAATATGGATACCGTCAATACCCCAGGAGATAAGGTCTATGATTTGCTCGGTAGCATAGGCGATACCCGCTTCTTTCAGAGCCTCGGGGTTGTGTTCATACCTTTCCATTATCCTCATGAATTTCGGAGGCAGAGTGGCTCTGCTTAAAGCCAGCATGCGTTCAATCTGATTCCTGTTTAAGACAGGCATGATACCGGCGCTAACCGGGGATTCTATTCCGAGTTTTTTCAGCATATCCATAAAAGAGTAGAACTTATCGTTATCAAAGAAAAGCTGGGTGATAAGAAAATCTGCCCCGGCGTCAATTTTTGCTTTCAGGTTATTGATGTCACTCTTGATATCGCTGCATTCCGGATGACCTTCGGGATAGCAGGCTGCCCCGACAGAGAAGTCCCACCTGTCTTTAATTTCCCCGATTAAGTCTTTGGCATAACGGAAATGAAGCGGATCCGGGAATTTAAATTCAGGATCCTTAGGCAGGTCGCCCCGGAGAGCCAGTACATTTTCAATGCCGTTTTCCTGCAGTTGATGCAGTATCCCGGTTATTTCCTGTTTCGTCGCGGTGATACAGGTCAAATGGGCCAGGGCTTCTATCCCGTATTGTTTTTTTATCATCGAGGCAATTTCCACCGTTCTGGTTGTTGTACTGCCGCCGGCCCCGAAGGTCACGCTGATGTAGTCGGGTTTAAGGTCTTTAAGGCCTTCCAGTGTATGATAGATTGTTTCGATGGGGCTGTCTTTTTTAGGTGGAAAAATCTCCAGGGAAAGCACAGGTTTTTTTATTGCAAAAATGCCTTTAATATCCATTGGCGCAACACCTCTTTTAAAAATACACTTAAACTATTTTAATATGTTTATTTTCATATGTATATAATCAAATCAAAATTTTTTTAAATTACATATTATAAAAGGCTACCCGCATAAAACAAATGATGCAACCGAATAAGTGTAAGTGAAAACCAAAAAGGAGTGATTCATTTGAAAAAGACAGCAGTTCTCACCATGATGCTTCTGTTTTTGTTCTCTTTAATGGCAGTTATACCTCAGCAGGCGTTGGCCGATTCCTGGAAAAATGAGAGCGGCAAATGGTGCCCACCGGGTATTCTTAAAAAGATAAATACTGCCGGGTATGTCCTGCCGCCGGGAATAGCAAAAAAACATGAAAGCGGGTTAGAAAAAATCTTTAATGTCAAAAAGCTTACCAGGGCCCAGGTCGCCTATATCCTCGCTGAAATGAACAGTGAAGAGTACAAGGAGTTCGATGATACTAACGGGGTGCTAAGCAAGGTGGCTGACCGCTCGTCGATTTCCGCAGTTTACAGGAAGGCGGTGGCGTTTGTGATCAGCGAAAACCTGATGCCCTATAAAACCCAATCCAACGGTAAAATCGTGTTTGAGCCCAACAAGACTGTGACCTGGAGCGAGATGTACAAACTTTTTATTGGGGTCGGTCAGGAACAACCTCCGGAAGAAGTGACCTATACAGGGACAGTCCAATTGATCTATAAAATTGGCAGCAATACCTGGATTGCTGTCGAGACGGGAGGACAACTGCGGACAGCATATTTTGAGGGGACGCCCCCTGCAAACCTGGTAAAGGGAATCACTATAACTGTAAAAGTGAAAGTAGACAGCAGTAAAATAATCGAAAGCAGCCTTTCAAATTCCCAAAACCTGATTAGTCATCTCACGTTTTCCGTAAAAACAAACCTGTCATCTCCGAAAGTGGGAGAAACGCTTACCTTTATCCCACAACTTATAAACACCTCGCAAAACACCATCAGCCTCGATGATGTGCGCTACCGTTTTACCATCAAAAGAGCGGGAACGAATGATCAGTGGGAATTCACCGGTTCAAGCGCCCAGGACCTGACCATCCCGGCTAAAAACAGCTCCAATCCTGTTAATTTAGTTGTTCCTAACCAGAACTGGACTCCGCCTGCAGCCGGAGAGTATATCCTGGCAAGAGCGCAGCTCAGACTGGGAGACGGCAGCTGGCAAAATGTCAGTTTTGACCAGACATATAATACACATAACCTCCTTTCCGCAAACCAAAGCAGTGTGGAGACAGATACAAGCGGGTTTGCATCCTTTGGCGTAAATACATTTGCAGGAGCTGTCCTGGCGAAAGACACAGCCGACAAGTGGCAGGGCAATGCCTGTTTGAAAGTAACAACCAACGGCTACAGCGCATGGCAGGGCGTTAATGTTAATTACCAGGGGGCGGCAATTTCCGGTGATCTGACCTTTTCCTTCTACATAAGAGCACGGCAGGGAACGCCCTTCAGGGTCAAGATCTATGATAACACCAATAATAATTCGCCCTCCGGGGATACGCTGGAATTTACGGCATCCGGGGATTGGGAGAGAAAGAGTATAACTTTCAGGCCTACAGCCGCCACAAAAAACCTTTCCCTGCAGGTTACCCTGAACAACTATACTGCCGGCACTTCCTACCGTCTTGACGGCCTGCAGCTGGAAAAGAGGGCTTATCCCACAGCCTGGGTGCTGGGCGGGACTTCCAGTGCGGCAGCGATTGTTGTTGCGCCGTAGCTAAGATAGCAGCGCGAGTAAAAAAACGGTAAATTTGGTATGGCTCATGACTTTGGTTGTGAGCCATATCTTTTTTATTATTGTTGAATTGACGGTTATAGATTTTGCATCAAATGTTATAATTGAAGCAATGATGGAGATCATTGAATGAAGGAGATTATACTAATGAAAAGAGACGGGCATACCCACACCCATTTTTGTATGCACGGTTCCGGGGAACCGACCCGAGAGTTCATTATCAGGGCAATCCAACTGGGTTTTGAAATATACTCCGTAACCGAACACCTGCCCTTCCCGGAGCAATTTTTGCAGTCTATCCCCTATCCGCAAAAAGTCAAAGATTCCTTAAGGCTCAAAGGCGGCGACTTTGATCTTTATATCAAGGAAATGCAAAAGCTGAAAGCTAAATATAAAGATAAGATCCGGCTGCTGATCGGATCTGAGATAGATTACCTGCCCGGAGAGATAAGTCATACCAGGCAAATGCTGCAGGAATACGGACCCTTCCTGGAGGACTCCCTTCTCTCCGTCCATTTCCTAAAGGGATATCAGGGTTGGAGGGCGGTTGACCACGACCCGCAGGATTATGAAGAAGGACTTTTAACTTGTTATGCCGGATATGAAGAAGTACAGCTTGAATACTACCGCATGGTCGGAGAAGCTCTCAGGACCGACCTCGGACCGTACAAACCCAAAAGGATCAGCCACTTTACGCTTTGCAACAAGTTCCAGTGTTATTTTAATCCTGCCAACACTATTAGTGAACGCGTGAGGAAAGAGGTGGCTGATATCCTGGGTTATATGCGCCGGCATGGATACAGCCTGGATGTGAATGCGGCAGGTCTGTACAAGGAATACTGCCGGGAAATTTACCCTTCCCCCTGGATAATACAAATGGCCAGAGAAATGAAAATACCTCTGGTTTATGGCTCTGATGCCCATGCCGTAAAGGATGTGGGCAGAGGGTACGATGTCTATGAGGCCTTAATATAACCTTAAAAGGGATAACCTTAAAAGGGCAGTCCGCGGGACTGCCCTTGATTTTTGGCATAAATACAATCAATCAACCACTGGTTGCTTAAGCGCGCTTTATCTTAATACGCTGGGAAAGTCAAGTTCGGGGGTACTCGAATAAACTACAGTGTAATTAAGAATGGAGTGCAAGCAAATGTGGTATCCTCTTAAATTTAAGCCCGTTTTTAAGGAGTCTCTCTGGGGCGGCAGAAACCTGGAAAAACTCGGCAAAATACTTCCTGAGGGGATTATTGGCGAAAGCTGGGAGCTGTCATGCCATCCTGACGGAATCAGCATTGTAGCCAACGGAGAACTGGCCGGCACTCCCCTCCCCCTGCTGCTGGGCAAGTTTGGCAGGGATTTGGCCGGAGATGCCCTGCCGGAAAAACAGCTTACAAAATTCCCGCTTTTGATCAAATTTATCGACGCCAAAGAATGGCTGTCTGTTCAGGTGCACCCGGATGACGGTTATGCCGGCGCCCATGAAAACGGCCAGAGCGGTAAAACCGAGATGTGGTATATCCTTTCGGCCCGGCCGGGCGCTCAGCTCGTCCATGGCACAGTCCCCGGAGTTGCCAGGCTGACGTTGGCCCGCTCTCTCCGGGAGGGAAACATTGCGAAGTGTCTGAATTATATCAGGGTATCGCCCGGTGATGCCGTATATATCCCGGCGGGCCTTCTTCATGCCGTTGGCAAAGGTATACTGCTGGCAGAAATCCAGCAGAGTTCCAACCTTACTTACAGGGTCTTTGATTATGACCGGGTTGACAGGCATGGGCAAAAACGGCCCCTGCACCTGGAAAAAGCGCTGGAAGTTATCAGGTTTATACCCCCGCCAGGTAAAATTAAGGGGCTGGAGATAAAACTGTCACCAGAGGACAGGAAGATTTGCCTGGTTGCCTGCGCCGGGTTTGCTGCCGAATTGTATTTGATTAATAATGAGGCGCAGGAAAAGACGGACGACAGTAAATTTTTTGTTTACATATTTACGGCAGGCGAAGGTATCATCGAATATGGCAGTAAGTTCATCCATGTAAAAAGAGGTGACACCGTATTGATCCCGGCTGTGCTTGGCTCCTACAGGCTAAAAGGACGGTTTGAAGCGCTGAAAACCTATGTGCCGCATCTTGGGTCCGACATAATCAAACCCTTGCATGAGGCGGGTCATACCATGAAACAAATCAAAAATGTCATAATTAAGGGTGTATGGACATAAGAATAAACCAGATAAGCATGTAGTTGTCAGGGGCTATAATTTATGAAACAGGCCTTTTTTAATGCAGCGGCAGTGTTAATCAGGTGTTTTGGGGTTACCTTCCTTTATACCGGTTTGATTCTTTTGGCCGTCCGCAGCTATTTATGGGGAGTTTTTGCGCTTGTCTTTGGTATTGCGGCTTTGGGATTTCACGAGGAGGCCTGACGTGATGGAATGGAGCATCTCATCACCCGCACTTTTCTGTCTGCCCGCCGTTATCTGTTTCAGCCTGCATATCCTTATCAGTCTGGGTTTGCTTGTCCAGACCCGCCCCGGTTTTTACAGGTTCTTCGTTTTTATGGCCAGCTCTTTCTTTTTTGTCATATATCTTTTGCTTTTTAATTATGACTACACGCAGGCAACAACCAGGATCATAGTTCATATTCAGGAGCGGTTTCTCGAAGTAAGCAACCAGTACGGTACTGTCCAAATCCCGGCTAATTCCCTTGAAGCAGTGGTAGTAAAGGGAAAACCCGAAAGGCCGGAGACAATCTGGCTTATCAGTGATGTACAGACCTTTTATCTTGACCGAAGTTTCGCCGGTTACAGTTCTTTCTTACCGGCGCTGGATAAAATTGTTAAGCTGGGGAACCCACAGCAGCAGGGAGGAGATTCTATCTACAAGCTGCGCGCGGGCAACAGCGGCAGTCCTGAGACAGTTGATTATTTTTATTTTGGTTTTAACAATAAAAACACGTTGAGAGGCAGCACCTGGTATTATCTGCCCTTGCTTTGTCTGATGCCTTTTATATTTTATTTTACAGGGCAGAAAGCATGGACAGGACACACCCGGTATTTTATCCTGTCAGCCCTGGTTTATTTTCTGCCTATTTTCGGCCTGGCCTTTTTCTTCAGACCTTCTTTGCCGCTGGCGGTTTTCATCTTATTTTATCCTTTTTACCTGCTGTTATTAAGCGCAGTTTGCCTGCCGGAGCCGACAGCCTGAAAAACCAAGAACTAAAGCGATAAGCATTAGCTTGCTATCAGGACCGTTTGGTCCTTTTTTATTTGTGTGCGCTTTACTTTTATTAAATTTTAACCACGAACACCCTGTAATGGATAGAAAATTTCCTGTGCACAAATACTAATAGTGCTTTTTAGTATTATGCTGTTTGAGCACAATTAATCTTAAAGTGGGGGTTTTCGTATGGATAAGAAAAAAACCTGGATAACAGTCGGTGTCATCCTGGCATTCTTTATTACCGGAGGCATTTTGCTTAAATCCGGCGGCAGTTCATACGCGGCGGCAGGTAAAAGCGGAACAGTATCCAGCAATGATGTGTATGTGCTTTCCAAGATTATCAGCGGTGAAGCGCGGGGAGAATCATTTGTCGGTCAGGTTGCGGTAGGCGCGGTAATTGTCAACCGGGTTAAAAACTCTAATTTTCCCAACAGCGTATACGGCGTTGTCTTTGAACCCGGCGCTTTTACTGCCGTATCGGACGGTCAGTATTACCGCCAGCCCACGTCATCGTGCGTCAAAGCGGCGCGCTCTGCCATTAACGGATGGGATCCCACCGGGGGAGCCCTGTACTATTGGAACCCTGCCACGGCTACGTCAAAATGGATCTGGTCGAGGCGGATAGTGGCCCGTATCGGCAAGCATATTTTCGGGCTTTAAATCTGCTTAAGCAAAATGAAAGGATGATAATAATGATAAATATAAGGGACTGGAGACACTGGATAATTCCCGCTGCCCTCGTGCTTGCCCTGCTAGGCGTGGGCTACTGGGGATACGGCGAATATATGAGCAGACAGCGCCTGCAGAACAGGGCGGAAAGCCAGTATCAAAAAGATTTCTATGAACTGTCCTGGCACCTTGACAAGATTTCGGGACAACTGGCCCAGCTGATGGTCAGTTCGTCGAGGGAACAAAATGTTTTGGGACTGGCCACATTATGGAGGCAGATTTTTGCCGCGCAGGCCAACATAGGAGGGCTGCCCCTGGCTTATGTGCCCCTTTCCAAGACGGAAAAATTTCTTTCGGATACGGGAGAAGTGTCTTTTGCCCTCCTGAACAGGACGGCGCAAAGCGCGCAAGGATTGACGGAAACGGACATACAGGTCATAGATAAGCTGTATGGCCGTTCCAAAATATTAAAAGCCGATTTGGGCGAGCTTGCCGCTCGTGTTCTCGATAGGGAACTCAGCTGGACGCAGGTTGAGGTTGCTGCTCAACAGTCAGGCAGGGACCTGGAAGACAATACGATAGTCAACGGGTTCGAACTGATGGAACAAAAAATGGAAGAATACCCGGAAATAAACCTGGACGAAGAATTTGAGCAGGTAAGGCCTGATACAAAAGTCGTAAGAAGCGATCAAAAAATCAGCCTTGACAGGGCCAAGGAAATTGCTCACAACTGGTGGTTTCCGCCCGGCGACTTGCATAAGGCCAGTTTGGTATACGAAGGAGTGGGCGATATCCCTACTTACGGGTTGGAGTTCGCGCCACAGCAAGGAGAAAGCCCGGTCTATATAGATATCAGCAAACTCGATGGTTCAGTAGTCTGGGTCATGGAACCTAAGTCCGTGGCCGATATCACCACTGATTTGAGTGAGGGGGAACGCATCGCCGCTGCTTTTTTGGAAAAGCACGGATTTGCCGATATGGTCCTTATCAAGGTTGAACAGGAGGGCAACACCGGGGTATACACCTTTGTGCCGCGCCAGGGCGAAATACTGCTTTATCCGGATCAGGTCAAGGTCCCGATCGCGCTGGACAATGGCGAAGTCATTGGTTATGAGGGGACGCCTTATTATATGTTTCACCAGAGGAGACAACTGGCGGCGCCAAAAGTCAGCGAAGCCGGCATCAGGAAATTGCTAAGCCCCTATTTGAAGGTTGAATTAATAAGGCCTGCCCTCATCGTTAATTCCTGGGGCAATGAGGTCCTGACCTGGGAGGTGCGCGGTTCCTTCGATGAAGAAAAGTTCGTTATCTTTTATAACGCTGACACGGCAAGTGAGGAGGATATTGTCAGGCTCACAGCTCCACCCAAGTTTGCATTCAGTGTGGCCGGCTGATATACTTTCAAAGCAGTTGACAAAAACAGGGGGAAGCCATGCGTGAGAGGCTTCCCCATTTGATTTTCAGTTTGACATTGACATCTTATCTGCGTCCAACATATAATTGTGAAAAGGATAATGAAGTGATTGCTTTGCTTGATTCAAGCCGGGCGGTCTTAATTTATGGATAAAGAGGGAGCCTTCTTATGAGTGTTATTACCTCCGTCAGGGATAAAATACGTTTTAAAGTGGAAAAAGCGCTGACAGCGGCACGAGCAGCAGGCCGGCTAAATTTTGGGGAGATACCCGATTTTGTGGTGGAAGTACCGCGTGAAAAGGCACATGGGGATTTTGCCGTCAATGCTGCCCTGCTTTTGGCTAAAGAGGCTAAAATGGCTCCCCGCATGATTGCCCAGGCAATTGTTGATTCTTTGGAAAACAAAACAGGCCTGATTGAAAAAGTAGAAATAGCAGGACCGGGTTTTATCAATTTCTTTTTAAATAAATCATGGATACATGAAGTTATACCAAAAGTAATAAGAGAAGACAAATCATACGGATGCTCAGGACATGGAAACGGACGTAAGATTCAGGTTGAGTTCGTGAGCGCCAATCCCACCGGACTGCTGCATATGGGCAACGCCCGGGGCGCAGCCTTGGGAGATACCCTGAGCAACCTGCTGGCAGCGGCGGGGTATGAGGTGATGCGCGAATTTTATATCAACGATGCCGGGAACCAGATAGAGAACTTCGGTAAATCGCTGGAAGCCCGCTACCTGCAGCTGCTGGGAAAGGAAGTCTCTTTTCCCGAAGAAGGATACCATGGAGAGGACATAGTCGAAACCGTAAAAAACATTATAAGCAAAGACCGGGATAAATACTTGCATATGGAGTCTGCCCTCCGGCGCGAATTCCTGATCCAAAAAGCCCTCGAAGAAAAACTCGCCGTGATAAAAAATGACCTGGTCCGCTTCGGTGTGGAATACGATGTATGGTTCAGCGAACAAAGCCTCCACGACAGCGGCGCGATCAGCAAAAGCATACAGGAGCTGCAGGAAAAGGGATATATCTATGAAAAAGAAGGAGCGCTCTGGTTTAAGTCCACCCTTTTCGGAGATGAAAAGGATGAAGTAATAGTCCGTTCCAACGGTGTGCCTACCTATTTCGCCGCTGACATCGCTTATCATAAAAATAAATTTGAAAGGGGCTTCGAGAGGGTTATCAACATATGGGGAGCAGATCATCACGGCCATGTCGCCCGGATGAAAGGGGCGATGCAAGCCCTGGGATACGACCCCCAAAATTTGCAGATAATCCTTATGCAGCTTGTACGGCTGTTCAGCGGCGGTGAAATTGTCCGTATGTCCAAACGCAGCGGTAAATATATCACCCTTTCCGAACTGGTGGATGAAGTTGGCAAGGATGCAGCCCGGTACTTCTTTGTGATGCGGAGCCCGGACAGCCACCTGGATTTTGACCTCGACCTGGCTAAGGCCGAGTCGGCGGAAAACCCGGTGTATTATGTGCAGTATGCCCATGCCAGGATCAACAGCATTATCAAAGCCCTGACCGTCCAAATGCCTCCGGCGGATTCCGTGGACTTTTCTGTTCTGCAGGAAGAGGCTGAACTCGAACTTATCCGTAAAATAGCCGATTTGCCGGAAGAAATAGTCGGCGCAGCCGAAAACCTCGAACCGCACCGGCTTACCCGTTATGCCCATGAACTGGCCTCCCTTTTTCACAGTTTCTATAACAGTTGTCGTGTCTTAACGGACGATGAGGAATTAAAAAAAGCAAGGCTGCTGCTGGTCGATGCGGTCAGGATAACGGTACGGAATGTGCTAACCCTGTTGGGAGTAAGTGCGCCCGAAAGAATGTAACTGAAAAAGAAATTTTAAAAAAAATAAATTAAAGCAGGAACATTTACATAAGAAATAGAATAGTAGGAAGGAATTTTGTCAAATATATATTTCATCCTGTGAAGTTGCGAACTGAGTTAAAGGAGTGTGACCGGATGGAAGAACTGAAAGAAATAGACCCCCGCTTGTCAGAAGTTGAGATAGCATACCGTATTTTAAAACTGCAAGGTAAGGAAAAGGGCTTTAGAGAGCTAATGCAGCAGGTTTGTGAAATAAAAGGGATTCCGGCCGATGACCCCCAGCTCATGGCCGCAGTCCATACGCAAATTAACCTTGATAACCGCTTTACTTTTCATGGTAAGAGTATCTGGGGTTTAAAAGAGTGGACCCCGGTAAAAGTGGTCAGACGAAATATCTCCTTTGTATCGGCAGGCCGGATTCCTTTTCGCCGCAGGACTTTACAGGATGAAATTGAATGTGAAGAAATAGAATCAAGTGATAATTATGACAATATACCCCTCGAAGAAGAGGAAGAATGGGAAGAATGAATCATTGCCGCAGTGTCTTTTGGAAGATATGCGGAATTAGCCGGTAATCACCCGGCTGTTTTGTTGTAGATAAGAGCTTAACCTGACCAAACCGGTGTTGACTCTTGGCAAGGGTAAGTATAGAATTTAACAAGGTAAAAAAAGTCGGACATACAGGAGGGGGAGAAATTGCCGGCAAAATTCATATTCGTAACGGGTGGAGTTGTTTCTTCTCTGGGAAAAGGCATTACAGCATCATCTTTGGGCTGTCTTTTAAAAAGCCGCGGTCTCAAAGTTGCCGTATTAAAATTTGATCCATACATAAATGTGGATCCCGGAACAATGAGCCCGTACCAGCACGGAGAAGTCTTTGTAACCGAAGACGGCGCGGAAACCGACCTGGACCTGGGTCATTATGAGCGGTTTATCGATATTAACGTAAGCCGGTCCTGTAATGTTACTACAGGTCAGATTTATGGAGCGGTAATTTCCAAAGAAAGAAAAGGAGAATACCTGGGCGGGACAGTTCAGGTCATTCCCCACATTACTAACGAAATCAAGGATGCCATCCACCGGGTAGCCAGGATCAATCAGCCCGATGTGGTAATAACCGAAATCGGCGGCACTGTGGGCGATATCGAATCTCTTCCTTTTCTGGAGGCAATAAGGCAGTTAAAAAGTGATGTGGGCAAGGACAATGTAATGTATATCCATGTGACACTGGTGCCTTACCTGAAGGCAGCCGGAGAGGCCAAGACAAAGCCCACCCAGCACAGCGTAAAAGAACTGCGCAGCATCGGTATACAGCCGGACGCCATCGTATGCCGGTCGGAAAGGCCGCTTTCCCGGGAAATGGAAGAGAAACTTGCTCTCTTTTGTGATATAGACAAAGATGCGGTGATTCAGGCCGTAGACGCCGAGTCAATTTACGAAGTGCCCCTGATCCTGGAATCCGAAGGACTCGACGATATAGTGATTGAACGGCTTAACCTCAGGTGCAAAGATGCACAGATGAACGAATGGAAAGATATCGTAAGTAAGTTAAAGAATCCCCGCGATTGTGTGAGGGTTGCCCTGGTCGGCAAATACGTCGAACTTCCCGATGCCTACATGAGTGTTAGTGAAGCCCTGCGCCATGCCGGGATTGCCCATAATGTTTCAGTGAAAATAGATATGATTTATTCAGGTGACCTTGAAAACGGGAACAAAGCAGAGGAAATCCTGGAGAATGCTGACTGTGTTCTCGTACCCGGCGGGTTTGGCGACAGGGGCATTGAAGGGAAAATTAATGCCATTAAATACGCCAGGGAAAAGAAGATCCCGTATTTTGGGATTTGTCTTGGCATGCAGCTGGCGGTAGTGGAATTTGCCCGTAATGTAGCCGGGTTGGACGCAAACAGTTCGGAATTTAACCTGGACACGCCCCATCCGGTGATTGACCTTTTGCCCGAGCAAAAGAATATTACCGATATGGGCGGCACCATGAGACTGGGGAGCTACCCCTGCCTTTTGCTGCCGGCGACAAAGGCAATTGCCGCCTATGACCTGCCGGCAATTGATGAAAGACACCGTCACCGTTTTGAATTCAACAACGACTACCGTGAACCACTGACACAACACGGGCTGGTCATTAGCGGGTTGTCCCCGGACGGCCGCCTGGTGGAAATCGTTGAACTGTCTGATCATCCCTGGTTTGTGGGCTGTCAGTTCCACCCTGAGTTCAAGTCCCGTCCTAACAGGGCTCACCCCCTCTTCAGGGATTTTATCGGGGCGGCTGTAAGACAAAAACGATCCCACACGGCCGGTTTTCCATCATAAACCATCAGATATAAAGCGCAGCCTTGCTGCGCCTTAATTTTTCATACTAATAATTATGTACTTTTTGGTAAACAATGGTTAGAATAATATTTGTAAACAAACATACTAAGCACAACCTAGGAGGGGCAGGATGTACTATTCCAGAGTAATCGGACCGGAAGAAAAAGACTACTTTAACGAATTTGTGGCGCATGCCCCCAAAGGACATATCCTGCAGTCCTATGAATGGGGAGAGATAAAAGGCCGGGGGGAATGGCAGCCTGTCAGGTTATTGGTGGAGGACAAACAGGGAGCGCCGCAGGCAGCCTTAAGTATCCTGAAGCGAAGGATTCCCGGGCTGGGAAAATCGATCTTTTATGCGCCGAGGGGACCGGTAGGCGATGTCGACAACTGGGACCTGATGGATTTTATGATGGGCGAAGTCAGAAAACTGGCCCGGCAGCAGGGGGCGGTATTTTTAAAAATAGATCCGGATATTCCTGTGGACGATCACAAATTTGGCCGGTATTTAAAGAGCAGGGGTTTTGTCTGTGCGGAAAAAGGCGAAGGTTTTGAAGGGGTGCAGCCCAGGTTTGTTTTTCGGCTTGATCTGACGCCAGATGAAGAAACTCTTTTTGACCGTTTTCATCCGAAGACCCGCTACAATATCCGCCTGGCACAGAAAAAGGGCGTGGAAATACGGGACAACTGCAGCAAAGAAGACCTCCCGGTTTTTTATGAATTGCTTAAAGAGACGACCGAACGGGACAAGTTTTTAGTCCGGGCTTACAGCTATTTTTCCGACTTATGGGACTACCTGGTCCCACCGGGATACTTCAGGCTTTTCATGGCTTATTATGAAGGCAGGCCGGTTGCCGGGACCTTAGCCTTTCTTTTCGGAAAAAAGGCCTGGTATATTTATGGCGCGTCTTCCAACGCTTACCGCAATGTAATGCCCAACTACCTGCTGCAGTGGACGATGATAAAATGGGCCAGGCAAAACGACTGTACTTTATATGATTTCAGAGGCGTCCCGGGCGAATTATCCGAAGATAACCCGCTGTATGGCCTGTACCGTTTTAAAAAAGGGTTTAACGGTGAATACACCGAATTTATCGGCGAGTACGACCTTGTTTTTTCTCCGTTTTTCTACAGGTTATGGCATACACTGGAGCCACTTTACCAGAAAAATATAAGGAGATTAATCAGATTTAGGAAGAAATTGAAAGGATAAAGGACGGAATGAATTGTGGGTAATTATCACTATTCCCGCTGGGTCGAAGTTGACCTGGAGGCAATAAAGCATAACTACCGGCAGATCCGCCGGTTTGTCGATGAGAAAGTAAAAATATTAAGTGTTGTCAAGGCTGACGCCTATGGACACGGTGCGGTCGAAACAGGCCGCGTCCTGGAGGAATTGGGCGCCGACATGCTGGGGGTAACCACCGTGGAAGAGGGCAGGAAACTGCGGGAAGGACGTATCAGTGTTCCTATCCTGGTATTCGGACCGTTCCTGCCGGAAGATATTGAGACTATAGCAGGGACTGACTTAACAGTGACCGTGGCGGGTTTTGAAACATTAAAAATTTTAAGCAAAGAATGCGATAAATATAATAGAAAAATAAAAGTCCACCTCAAGGTGGAAACCGGCATGGGACGCACAGGCCTGTGGCCGCAGGAAACAGCCGGTGCGGCCCGGGAGGTGGCCGCTGCTTGCGGGTTGGTCCTGGAAGGTGTTTACTCCCATTTGGCTACTGCCATGTGGGACAATAAAAGTTATGCGCACAAACAGTACGCCCTTTTTAAGCAGGCTCTTACCTTATTGGAGAGAGAAGACCCGGACAAGCATCTGACCCGGCATATCAGCAACAGTGCGGCTGTCTTAGACTTGCCGGAGATGAATCTTGATATGGTGCGTGTGGGAACCCTGCTCTACGGACAGTATCCCAACCCACGGCAGGAAGGGACACTTGATCTGAAAAACCCCTGGTCCATGAAAGCCAGGGTCGTCTACATCCGTGATCTGCCGCCTGGGCATACCGTAGGGTACGGGCGAACATACAAAACTTCGCGCCGGACAAGGATAGCGCTGCTGCCGGTAGGCTTTGCGGACGGGCTGCAGGTGGAGCCGGCGCTGAAACCTGCTAACATCTGGGAACTTATCAAGGGCATGGCTAAATTGATCCTGCAGTACCTGGGGATAACAAGGTCCGTTCAGGCAATAACCTTTGCCAGGGGAAAGGGTAAGATCATCGGCAAGGTGGGAATGCAGTTATCCATGGTTGACATAACCGGCATACCGGAAGTTGAGATAGGTACGATTGCCGGGATACCGGCCAGGCGAACGGCTGTCAGTTCTACCGTACCGAGGCTGTATCTGAAAGATGAGGTGCAGGATAGTTACAGTTATTGACATTATCCGGGGTAAGTAGATATAATTGCACCTGACAAGACAGTTGTAAAATACAGACAAAATGAGCGCTTCCAGGAGGATATAGGGCATGGGTGTGAATGGTAAGGTCCTGGTTGTCGATGACCAGGAAGGTATCAGGAAATTACTGGGGGAAACCTGCGCATTGCTCGGTTACGATGTGATTACCGCCCCCTCGGGAATTGAAGCCGTAAAGATAGCGTCAGTTCATAAAATCAAAGTGGCTATAGTGGACATGAAAATGCCGGGATTAAACGGCATTGAAACTTTGAAGGAGTTATGCGCCATCGATCCGGACATAAAAGTCGGCTTAATGACAGGTTATGGAGAAGTATGCCTGCTCGAAGACGCTTTGAAACAGGGGGCCTGTGAGATTATCCGAAAACCTTTTGACCTGGAAGAAATCAAAGACTTTTTAGAGAGGACTTTTTAGGACGGTTTGTATATTTTGCATTTGCAGTTATAGAATAAAGGGAGGGGCTGTTGCACTAACAGCACCTTAAAAAAGAGCAAGAGACGGCGACTGGCAGATGCCAGAAGCCGTCTTTTGCCGTAAAATATAGTTGTGAAGACAAATACTTTACAGCCAGATTATACGTTA
>Ga0228535_1001020_pt1 | contig 55343 bp, 41 predicted proteins | sample SJ1metagenome_FD_168457 | JGI IMG/M metagenome (GOLD analysis project Ga0228535, IMG submission 168457) | Enriched culture of PCE-dechlorinating microbial communities from Ithaca, New York, USA - SJ1 | ecosystem: Engineered > Modeled > Simulated communities (microbial... > Unclassified | place... | reverse complement strand
GCGGTCTGGCCGAGGGCGCACAGGGCCGCGCTCTTGATGACCCGGCACAGCCTTTCCAGGTTGGGAATGTCTTCCGGAACCCCTGCCCCTTCGGTGATGCGGGTAATGGTCTCCAGCATCCGTTTCGTGCCTTCACGGCACGGCGTGCACTTGCCGCAGGATTCCAACTGCGTGAAGTTGAGGAAGTACTTGGCGATGTCCAGCATGCAGCTGGTGTCGTCCATGAAAACCAGGCCGCCCGAGCCCATGATTGCCCCGGCCTGGGTCAGTGACTCATAGTCGACGGGCAGGTCGAGCTGCGCGGAGGGGAGACAGCCGCCCGAAGGACCGCCGCTCTGGATCGCCTTGAACTGCTTGTTGTTCTTGACGCCGCCCGCGATGTCGTTGAGAACCTCGCGAAGCGTAATGCCCATGGGAACTTCGCACAGGCCGGTGTGGTTGATCTTGCCGGTGAGGCAGAACACCTTGCTCCCCTTGCTCTTCTCGGTCCCCATGGCCGCGAACCAGTCGCCGCCGTTGCGGATGATGTTCGGTATGTTGGCGAAGGTCTCGACGTTGTTGAGGCAGGTCGGCTTCTGCCACAGGCCCTTGTGGGCCGGGAACGGAGGACGCACCCGCGGCATGCCGCGCTGCCCTTCGATGGAGTTCAAAAGCGCGGTCTCTTCGCCGCACACGAACGCGCCCGCGCCCGCCTTGATGCGAACCGTGAAGTTGAACCCGCTGTTCAGGATGTTTTCGCCCATGAGGCCCATTTCCTCGGCCTTGGCGATGGCAAGGTTGAGGCGTTTGATGGCCAGAGGATATTCGGCGCGGCAGTAGATTACTCCTTCGTTCGCGCCGATGGCGTAGCCCGCTATCATCATCCCTTCCAGAACGGCGTGCGGGTCGCCTTCCAGGACGCTCCTGTCCATGAACGCGCCCGGGTCGCCTTCGTCGGCGTTACACACGATGTATTTCTTGTCCCCTACCGCGTCATGCACGAACTGCCATTTGGTGCCGGTGGGGAAGCCGCCGCCCCCGCGGCCTCTGAGACCCGATTTCTTGACTTCGTTGATGATTTCGAGTCGGTCCATGGCGATGGCTTTCTCGATGGCGGCGTACCCGCCGGTGGCAATGTAGTCTTCGATCAGCTCAGGGTTGGTTCTCCCCAGACGCGCGGTGACGGAACGCACCTGTTTGGCGTAGTAGCCCGCTTTCTCCATGACGGGAATCTCGTCATACGGCTTCGCCTCGCCCACGATCTGAACCTCAGCCATGTCTTTCACCGGGGTTTTGTTGACCAGGTGGCCTTCTATCAGCTTGGATACATTGTCGGGATACACACCGCCATATACTACACTGGCCGAACCAGGCAGCGAGATTTCAATCACCGGCTCCGCGAAGCACATGCCGATGCAGCTTGTGAAATCCACATCCACGTCCAGCTTGCGCTCCGCTACTTCCTTCTTGATGGCCGCCATTACCTTGTTGCCGCCCGCGGCTATACCGCAGGTTCCCAGACCGACCACAATCCGGGGACGGGTCAGTTTCGCTTTATATTGCTCCTCCATGGAAGAGCGTGATTTCTGTAAGTTTGTCATCCCTTCTCCCCCTACTTGTACTGTTCAAGTATGTTTTGCAGTGCATCCGGTACCAGTCGCCCGTGCGTGTCATCATTGATCATGATGCACGGCGCCAACCCGCACGCCCCGATGCACGCCACCGATTCCAGCGTGAACTTCAGGTCTTCCGTGGTCCCCCCGTTGTCCACCCCGAGGATGTCTTTCAGACGGTCGAATATCCGCGAACCGCCCAGTACGTGACACGCCGTCCCCAGGCATACCCGGACGATGTTCCGCCCGCGCGGCTTCAGGTGAAACTGCGCGTAGAACGTTACCACCCCGAAAACCTCACTGAACGGTATCTTCAGTTCCTTGGAGATCTTCTCCAACACTTCCGCCGGCAGGTATCCGTAGATGTCCTGCGCCCCCTGCAGTACCGGGATCAAGCCCCCTTGGTACCCCCGGTAATGGTCCAGCAATTCCGACATTTGTACATCCTGCGGCGAATCAACATGCTCGCCCGTGCACTTGCACACTGCCATGATGCTCTCCTCTCCTGTGGTTGTGATGTTCAGCATAAAAAACCCGCACCAATACTGAGATCTTCATCAGTATCAATACGGGTTTCGGTGAGTCTGCCTGAAGCAGAGGTCGAAATAAGCGTCTGATAAATGAAAATTACTACGAGCGGGAGCGGATACTCCCCTGTAGAGGGAATGACGTCCTGTGGTTTACCGGGCCGTCATTCCAGCAAATTAAAACCTGCCTCTCTTTATATAACGCTTCGAAATATATCAATTTATATAACAGTGGGTACTATGGCGCTCATTGCCGCGACTCTCTTGCCCTTGAGATATCATAACCTCAAAAACTGCGTCAAGAGATTTTGATAAAACATTATCAAAATCAAAGAAAAACGCTCTTGCCGATCATGCGCGAGTTGTCGGAAGGGTCAGTGCGCATGATGCCGTTCATGAATTCATAAAGCAGGTATCGCTTTGGATTGAATGCATTGGAGGTATGGCGTCAACGCAGCAAGCATTTTCAGCGGGCACTGCTTAAAACCGTTTTTTACTTTTTTCAACGCAGACCGCTATATACCATAATAAACAACATTCGACAAGCGGGAATTTGCCTCGAAATGATAACAAATGGTTAATTTTGAAAGGATTTTATGCCCCGCCGGCATTCCAGAAAAGGCATGTGTTTGATTCTGTAAATAGCAAATATTTAGTTATCCGATATCACTTCATAAGCAACGGATAAAAAATCACCGCACCCAAGGCTGCCGATGCGTTATTCGTGCCGTAATTCATGGGCGGAATCGCTCGTCATGGAACCATTGGACGATTCGATCCAGGAATGAACGTCCGGCGGGCGAAAGCTCTCTTCCGCGTCTGTGAACGCAGTAGAAGTGCCTCGTTATGGCAAGACCTTTAACTGTCACGGGAAACAGTACGCGCCGTTCACACTCATTTCTCACCGAAAGTTCGGACAGAAATGAAACTCCGACCCCTCGACACACCGCCTGCTTCACAGCCTCGTTGCTTCCCAGACGGGCTGTAACGCGCAAACTCGCCGGATTAATCCCCGCATTCACAAGGGCGGAAACAACGGTTCCCTGCGTGCCAGAGCCCTCTTCCCGGAAGACAAACGACGCACCGGCGAGATCCTCAAGGGAAATCGCTCCCGTATCCTTCCAGGGATGGTCTGCATTGACGACAAGGACGATCTCATCACAGGTTATCTGGTCGAATACGACCGCGTCGTCACTGTACATGCTCCCGATAAAGCCAATCTCTATTTCATTGTTGTTCAGCCTGTCAAGGATCTCATGGCTGTCCCCCTGAACGACATGGACGGAAACACCGGGATGCAGTGCATGGTACAGGGGGAGGAAACGGGGAATCATGTAGATGCCGGGTATGTTGCTCCCCCCGATCCGCAGGACCGCCTGCTCCAATCCCTTGTAGCGCTGGATTGCGGTCGTCATCTCCTCGGTTCCGGCAAGTATCCGGCAGGCAAAATCGTAGAATATTCTGCCTCCTTCCGTCAGGTACACACCCTTACCGGTCCTGTCCAGGAGCCGAATGCCGAACTCATTCTCCAGGGATGAAATATGCTGACTGACGGTTGATTGGGTCAGATAGGACTTTTCCGCCCCCTGGGTGAAACTCCTTGTTTCGGCGACAGCGACAAAAACTTCCAATTGCTTCAGATTCATACCTGTATCCCATTGATTCCCGCGGAATCATCTGACGTATATCTTCTCACCTTCCGACAATGCACCGTCCAGCCCGACGCAGTTCCCCCATTCATCGTACGCGCTCTTCCCCTCCTCTACCTGCGCCAGGAGGCCGGATGCCGCAAGCGCGTGACGCACCGTCATTCCGTGAAGCACATCAACCTTCCGGTCATTTACGAATACAATCATCGGCGAACCTCCGTGACCCGGTTATCCACAACAGGGTTAATCTTCTTTTTTTCCCGCAGCCACTCGATGACAACATCCCGCAGCCAACGGCCGGAATCGCTATAGACCAGTTTTTCGCCCGTCATGGTCCCGCCGACCACGGCATAGTCCGACGATGACCTGACGGCATCACCGAACGACGTATACCCGTCGCCGCCGGCGGCGAGGAAATCGTTTGTGGCAACCGAATACTCCCAGTCGGGCACAAGCGGCTTTCCACCGATCAGGATCTCACCGACCCTGTTCCCTGCCGGAGCGAACGGATCGTAGACGAACGACAGCCCGGATACCTGCGGAAATGCCCCCGAACCGTTTTCCACACCAGAAACGCCGTGCTCCAGGGCCTGACGGATGCCTCTGCCGCTGACGCGAATGGCGACGACATAGTTGTCGAAGGGCAAAACGGTGTAGATGTCCTTTACCAGGATGACGCCTTTCGGGATGCCGGCACGGATACCGCCGCCGTTGATAATCGCAGCGTCGGCTCCCGACACGTCACGCATGATATCCGCGACCAGATTGCCGAGATTCGTTTCACGCTTTCTTACGTTCGAGCCGTCAAGATCGACATCGGTCTCCCCTGCCCTTCCCTCAAGGACGGCATCAGCCTTCTTCCGATACGTTTGTACCAGTGAAAGAACAGCAGGGTCCGGTTCGCCGCGGTCCGGACGGATATCTTCAAGCCGACCGTCTATGGAGGCAACTCTCCCCTCCGACAGGGTGATATCAAGAACACCCAACGTCTTGCCGTGCTCGAATGCCTGTACGATAACCGTATTCCCGATTCGTGTCGGTGTGTCCACACGGGTATGGGAATGCCCGCCCACGATCACGTCAATCCCCGGGACCCGCTCGGCCAGCTTTCGATCCGCCGCATATCCGAGGTGGGAGAGGACGACAATAAGGCTTGCCTGCTTGCGAAGCTCTGGAAGATAGCGGGTTACCGTTTCTACGGGAGGGCGAAATACCAGTCCTTCAACATTTTTCGGGTGGGTGGCTACGGGCGTATCGTCGGTAACAATGCCGAGAACGGCAACCGCCACACCGCCCACCTCCTTGATCACGTACGGCCGCAGGAACTCGAACCCTTCCACGTTGGCTCCCAGCACGGAAAAACGAGCCTCGGCAATTCTCTTTTTCAGCACATCCAAGCCGAAGTCGAACTCATGGTTCCCCACCACCATTGCATCAAGCCCCATCAGGTTCATCAGCTCGACGGCCGCTCGCCCCCGTGAGAGGTTCGTCCAGTTGTTCCCCTGGATGACATCACCCGCGGCGAGAAACAGTGCCGGCCTTTCCCTGCGCAGCGCCGAAACTTTAGCGGACAGCCAGGCGACACCTCCCCGCTGCTCTTTCAAGCCGTAGGGAACGTACGGTTCGGCAAAACCGTGGAGGTCATTTATGTGTAGAATTCGGATTACGGAATCTTCAGCATCGACCGATGCGACAAGGGACAAAGAAAGAAGCAGGATGGCCGTGGCGGCTCGAAAATATTTCATGGTTCGCTCCCCCAAATGTATCCGGTCACCGGGAGTCTCTTGGTTATGGAAGATTGATGGTCTTGATACCGGCGCAACAGCCTGGTCCATGTCCGGATTTTCGTAACAGACGCGATGCGCCGTGTAGGGTTGGGCTGGCACTGATGAGCGGCACATCTACCGGCGGACTCTGGCTATGCATATGCGGCGACCCTGTCCCGCCCCTCGCGGGTTGCTGTCTCCGCGTACGGCAGCATACCGTCCGGCAGTGTTGCAATGAATGATTCAAGTTCCTGGCGTGTGTTCAGATTAGCGAACAGACGGCCGTCACGATTGAACGGACGCGCCTCTTCTTCGGTGAGGTAGAGGGTATTCAGGGTTCGAAGCAACGGGAATACGGAACGCCTGTCCAGATTCAGATAGTCTTCGATGCGCGAGATGATTGCCCGTGAGTAGAACGCCTGGAACGGCTCGATCCATTCACCCGCCCGCGCCACGCAGGCGTCATGGAAACCACCCCGGATCTTCGACTTCAGGTGGCGTATGTAGTCCAGGGAAAGATTGGGCATGTCGCAGGCGATGCAGAAGACGTAGCGGGAGGTTGCGGTGCTGAGCCCGGCATGGATTCCGCTCAGGGGACCGCGACCCGGGATGATGTCGCTGACGGCTCGCAAACCGTTGCCGCTGTAGCATTCCGGGCGATTGGTGACGATAATCACCTCCTCGAATTCCATAGACAGGGTGGCGGCAAGGTATCGAGACAAAACGGTGTCCCCGATTTCGAGAAACTGCTTGTCAAATCCCATGCGAGTGCTGAGTCCGCCGGCCAGGATTACCGCACTGCCGAATTCCTTCATAACGGCTCCCCTTCGTCTGTACGGGAGGACGGCGGAGCGGTGTTCGTCCGCCATCCTCCGCGCGGTGTGCTTGCGACTATTTCTTTGCCGCGGCCAGATACCCCTTGGCCAAGGCGGTGTTCACGTGAACGACACCCTTGTTCATATTTTTCATCGGATAGTCGTCGGTGATTACCGGCAGTTCATCCGCCTGCTGCTGGGTGCGGATCACGGAACCCGCGGGAACGTACCGGCCGTCGGCAACCGTTACACCCATGACGATGCAGCCGGGCTCGAGAACGCATTTGCTGCCGACGCGTGACTTGAAAACCAGCACTTTCATGCCGACAAAGGTCTCGTCCATAACGACGGCCGGGCCGTGGATCTGTACCTGGTGAGCCAGGGAAACCTTCTTGCCCACATAGACGGCATATTTCTTTCCGTCTACTTCCATGAGATTTTTCTCGATGGGTTCGCCGTTCATTTCCGTTTCCAGCGCATGGATTACCACGCCGTCCTGCACGTTGGAATCGTCACCGACGAAGAGCGGCTGCCCTTCATCTCCGCGGATAGACGCGGAGGGGGAAACCATGATGTTCTTTCCAAGGATCACGTTTCCGATAACCGCTGCCAGGGGGTGCACGTAGGTAGTTGGATCAATGACGGGATCATACACTTTTCCCGCAAAGTCGGCCAAGACATTCTTTTCAATCATTGCAATCTCTCCTTGGTTGGAAATAGGAACTTCCATGAGAAATGCCGCTTCACGCATGCTGTACATCCATGGTGCTTCTGTTCCATCATATAAAGGTGTTGTCGCGTGCGGAAGGGCTCAGAGGAAATCTGTCTGAAACAAGAAACGTTTCGTGAAAGGCTTGATTCGGTGCTGCGCAAAAACAATCAGTCTCGCCGGGTAGTGCCTATAGAACAGTGGGGCCTTCTTGCGAAGGCCCCACCAGGATATTCTCCCAAAGTATCCTTAATTGTCCCTATTCTGCGGCAGGCTGCGTCTTGTAGTGGGACACATGCTTGGGCCGCTGAAACAGGAAGGTTACCACGAAACCGGCGATAAGCAGAGCTGCCGCGGTGTAGAGAGCCTGCTGCTTGTCGAACTTGGCGAAAGCCAGACCTCCGGCGACACCAGCCGCGCCCCAGGCGGTAAGAACGAAACCGTACACCTTGCCGATGTAGGTCGGGCCGAAGGAGTCGGCAGCGAAGGCAGGCAGAACCGCGAAACCGCCGCCGAGGCATGCGAGCAGGTAGCAGGCGATGACGGTGAAGATAAGAGGATCAGTGACCTGAGGCAGGTAGAAGTAGAGAGCTGCCTGGGTGGCGAACATGGTCAGGAACACGTTCTTGCGGCCGATCTTGTCGGACACGGCTGCCCAGAAGAGACGTCCGAGGCCGTTGAAGATGGATGCGGTCGCCAGCACGGCGCCGCCTGCAATAGCCAACTGAGCCGGATCGGTGATGCCCTTGGCCGCGCTGATGACTTCCTGGGCCATGGGGGACAGCTTGGAAAGGAGGCCCATGCCCGCGCTCACGTTGAGGAACAGCATGCCCCAGATCATGTACCACTGGGGAGTCTTCTTCGCTTCAGCCCAGCTGAAGGAATCAGCGGCGGAGACGGTCGATGCGGACGGGGTAAATCCGTCGGGGAGCCAGCCTGCCGGAGGATTGCGGAGTACCGCGGCAGCCAGGGCATTCCCAATCAGGTAGATGACGCCGAGAATCATGAAAGCATTAATTACGCCCACGTTGTTGATGAGACCGGGAACAATCTTACCGATAAAAAAGGCGCCGAGACCAAAACCCATGACGGACATACCGGTGATGAGACCGCGCTTGTCGGGGAACCAGCGAATAAGCGTTGCGATGGGCACGACATAGGCAAGACCGTTTCCGGCGCCGCCGACCACACCGTAGCCCAGGTAGAGGAACCAGATGTTGCCTGACTTGAGAGCAAGCGCGGCCAGAATGGTGCCGATACCATACAGAATAACCCCGATGGTGCACACGAACTTGGGACCCTTCTTGTCCACCAGGATTCCGCCGAATGCCGCGGAAAGACCGATCATGCCGATGATGATCATGAAGGTCGTCGCGATTGCCGTCTTCTCCCATCCCGTTGCGGCCATGATCGGCTTGACGAAGACCGACCACGCGTACACGGTGCCGAGCAGTGTCATGATAACGACACCCGCCCCGGCGATTGCCCACCGTTTCGACATAAGATTCTCGTTACTCATTGTTACTCCCCCTAAAAAAAAATTTTACCTCTCTATACTGCATCCCGCGGAAAATGAAAAGAACAAAATAACGATGTTTGATGTTTTTAATTTCCAGGCTCCGAATTAAGAGGCCTAACTGCACGCCATGCCTTGAAAAGCCTGACTCAGCGGCATTTTTCAGCGACAAAAGAGGATATGCGTCCGTCATGACTCGCGGCCGGACAAACAGTATCGGAATCGAGACCGGGAAGAAATAAATTTACGTATAGTAAAATGACTTTTGGCGCACTATACAAAAGCCCGCCACGCGAGTCAAGAAATTTGATACTGTTTTATCAAATACCTCGCTACCGCTCATGTCGAGCCTGCCCACAAAACAGCGCCTCTCTCCATGGGGAGAGAGGCGCCATATGCTCAGAAAAATGCGATGCCGAAAAACATCCTAGACATAATCGGACACGCGATCAAAAGGTTCGACCTTCACTGCGCAGACCTTGTACTCCGGAATCTTGGAGATCGGGTCAAGGGCCGGGTTGGTCAGCATGTTTGCCGCGCCTTCCGCAAAATGGAACGGCATAAACAGCACGCCTTCCTTGATGGTACGGGTCAGTTTGGCGACCGTTGTTATGCTGCCCCTGCGGGACGAAACGCTGACCTTGGAACCGTCCACTACGCCGAGGGTCTTGGCCGTCTTGGGATTGATCTCGATGAAGGATTCGGGGCTGAGGGCGTTCAGGCCGTCAACCTTTCCGGTCATGGTCCTGGTATGGTAGTGGTACAGGACACGGCCGGTGGTGAGCACGAACGGGTATTCCTTGTCCGGAAGCTCATTGCTCGCCTTGTAGTCAATCGCTTTGAACAGACCCTTGCCCCGTGCGATTGCCGCCTTGTGCAGGTACACGGTGCCCGGATGATCCGTGGTCGGGCACGGCCACTGGAGGCTGCCCAACTGATCGAGACGGTCATAGGTGATTCCGCCGTAGGACGGCGTCAGGGAGGCGATCTCGGTCATGATTTCGGACGCGTTATTGTACTTGGTTTCGATACCGAGCCTGTTCATGATATCCATCAGGATGACCCAGTCCGCCTTGGACTTGCCGATGGGCTCGATGGCCTTGCGCACGCGCTGCACGCGACGTTCGGTATTGGAGAAGGTTCCTTCCTTCTCGGCAAAGGAAGCCGCCGGCAGAACAACGTCAGCTAAAGCGGCGGTTTCGGTGAGGAAGATGTCCTGCACCACCAGGAATTCGGTGTTCTTCAACGCCTCTTCCACGTGGTTCAGGTCCGGGTCGGATACCATCGGGTTCTCACCCATGATGTAGAGGAACTTGATATCGCCGTGACCGGCCTTGTGCACGATCTCGGTGAGGGTGACGCCGGGCTTGTCGGACAGCTTGACGCCCCAGGCCTTCTCGAATTTTGCGAGGGCCTCGGGATTCGCCACCTTCTGGTAGCCGGTAAGGTCGCCGGGGAGGCCTCCCATGTCGCAGGCGCCCTGAACGTTGTTCTGGCCGCGCAGCGGGTTGATGCCGCCTGATTCAATGCCGATATTTCCGCACAGCAGCGACAGGTTGGAGAGGGACATGACGCCCTCGGTACCCGTGGTGTGCTGGGTTACGCCCATGGAGTAGAAAATCGACGCCTTTTCCGCCTTTGCATAAAGACGCGCCGCCGCACGGATGTCATCGGCGCTTACGCCGCATATCTCCGCCGCTTTTTCAGGAGTGCAGGAAGAAACGGCCGCAACGAGATCCTCGTACTTCTCGGTCCGCTCTTCTATATAGGCCGAATTCTGGAGCCCTTCGGAGATGATGACGTTCATCATGGCGTTGTAGAGCGCCACGTTGGTGCCGGGGAGGATCTGGAGGAAGACATCGGCGTCGTCCGACAGATCGATAACGCGCGGTTCGGCTACGATGATCTTAGCGCCTCTCTGTTTTGCCTGTCGGATTCTCGCACCGATAACGGGATGGCCGGCCGTTGTATTGGAACCGGTAATGAAGACCACATCGGAATTGACTACTTCGGCGATGCTGTTGGTCATTGCGCCACTGCCAAGCGTAGTTGCCAGACCGGCAACAGTCGAGGAGTGTCAAAGTCGGGCGCAGTGATCGACATTGTTGGTGCCGAACCCCGCGCGAACCATCTTCTGGAAGAGATAGTTTTCTTCGTTCGTGACACGAGCCGACGTCAGACCGGCAAGCGCATCTCCGCCGAATTCCGCCTTCGTTTTCGTGATTTTTTCCACGATAAGGCTGTACGCCTCATCCCAGCCGGCTTCCACGAATTTGCCGTCTTTCTTGATGAGAGGCGTGGTGAGACGGTCGGGATGGTTGATGAAGTTGTAGCCGAATTTGCCCTTGACGCACAGCAGGCCGTTGTTGGCCGCGCCGTCGACGGGCTCGATGCCGACCACCTTGCCGCCCTTGGTCAGCAGATCCAACTGGCAGCCGACGCCGCAGTACGAGCAGGTGGTAGTGGTTCTCGCCACTTCCCAGGTACGGAACTTCTCTTTCGACTTCGGCATGAGAGCGGCCGTGGGGCACACGGAAACGCAGTTGCCGCAGGAAACGCAGACCGACTCATTGACCGGATCATCAAACGGCGCGGCAGGATGAGAGGTAAAGCCGCGGTTTGCGAAATCGATTGCCTCCGTGCACTGCTTGGCGGTACAGGCATTCACGCAGCGGCGGCAGTGAACGCACTTGTTGTTGTCACGAACATAGAATTCGTTGGACTCGTCAAGCGGGAAACTGTTCATGATGCCGGGGAAACGGGTTTCCTTGATATCATACAGATAGCAGAGGTCCTGCAGCCCGCACTTGCCCGCCTTGGGGCAGGTCAGACAATCCTGGGCATGGTCCGACAGGAGCAGCTCCAGATTAAGTCTCCGGGCGCCGTTGACGCGATCCGTGTCGGTTTTGACGTCCATGCCGTCCATCACCGGCGTGGAACAGGCAGGAGCAAGGTTTTTCCTGCCGGCGACCTCCACCATACAGACCCTGCATGACGAGTTTGCACCCGACATGTCACTGTGAAGTTCCAGGTAGCAGAGTGTCGGAATCGACACGCCGGCTGCCTTTGCGGCGTCAATGAGCATTGACCCCTTGGGAACTTCGACCGATTTACCATCAATCGTTACCTTAACCATTCCTTTTTCCTTTCCCTTTTTAGTGTTCTTCCCGCCCAAGCACATCATCCGGAATGCGCGACAACAACCTGTTCTCTCCCGGACATATCCTTCCGGGGCTACCGCGGACTACAGAGAATCAGGGAGCGGCACTCCTGCATAAAAAACATAGCCCCCCGGCACGCGGGACTGCGTGATTCCCCCACCGGCTGAGGTCAAACAGACAAACCATTTCAGCGCATATTCGGCCTAACGGAAAACCGATTTTATAATTACTAAATATAGTAGTGGTGGATTATTTGACAGAGGAATAGACTATCGCTATATAATATATTACATTACGTTGACATAACCATATGTGATACCGTAAAAAACGAAGGCCCGCAGCCCGTAACAGTGCATACGAGCCTCCAAGCACATATACATGTCTATGCTGGAGGTAAGTATTACTATAAATAAAACAAAAAAACAAACGCTTTTTTACCGAATTAATAATATTTTATCGACATAGCATACTATTGGCCGATGATTTGGCTTTCGTAAGCAAATATTTACAGTCATAATTAGTTTGATATTTGTTTGACTCGATATTACATACGACACTTCGTTATGTCATAAATTATATTTCGTCTTATTATGTTTCATATGATAGTTTATTGAGTGTGATGTGAGTAGAACGCAAGGAACTGCCGTATCCCTGACGCAGGAGCACTGTCCGGGCGTTCCGCGCGGGCTGGACAATCAGAGTGGTGGTGCGGGGAGGTTCCTCCGGCACGGAGGATTGAGGGGAAAAGACGACTTTACGCAACGCCGGGCGGCGCCGAGAAAGAAAGAAGCCGGGCACGCAATCGGCCCGGCTTCTTTCTTTCCGCTGGATGTCTGTTCAGACTCTCCGTACTCCTTCTATTTCAGCTTCCCGACAAGATCGTCCAGGCCGAGAGCTTCGACCCAGGACACCTCTACATACTCGTCGCCCTTCTTCAGCATCGGCTTCAGAGGCTCGTCGTTGTAACGCAGCTCCATACCGAGTCTACCCTTGAGACAGAGAGGCCTCCCTTCACCGGCGGCCTTGGCCACAACACCGATAACCTTGCCGTCCTTGCGAACCAGGTCGAACAGACAACCCGCCTCGCACCAACCACATGTCAGTTGCTCCTTTTCCATTTCCCAGACACGGGCTTTTCCCGCCAGAGATTTGTACGTGAGTGCGCCAACGGGACAGACCGACACGCAACGGGAACAGGAAACGCAGGCGGACTCGGCCAGCCCTGCGTCAAGCGCCGGCGCGACCTTGGTTTTGAATCCGCGATAGGCGAAATTGATGACCGCGCGCTCTTCCACATCGGAACAGGATCTGACGCATCTGCCGCACAGCACGCATTTGTTCATGTCGCGATTGATGTACGGATTGGAGTCGTCAAAATCATAATCCTTCTTCTCTCCGCCGAAGCCTGCGCCCTTCACGTCGTAGCGGAAGGCATAGTCCTGCAGCTTGCATTCACCGCTCTTCTCGCAGGTCATGCAGTCGACGGGGTGATTTGCCAGCATCAGCTCAAGGATGGTTCTCCTGGCTTCCATGACCGCCGGTGAATCGGTTTCCACGACCATGCCGTTGGCGCATGCGGTTACGCATGACGCGGGCAGGTTGCGGGCGCCCTTTATTTCCACGACACAGATGCGGCATCCGCCGTATCCCGGATACGCGGGGTCATGGCAAAAAGTGGGTATAAAGAAACCTGCTCCCAATGCGGCGTCCAGAACCGTGGTACCCGCCGGGACGGTAACTTCCTTGCCGTTAATTGTAAGAGTTACGGTAGACAATTGTGATACCTCCTTTTTATAGATGTATAGACTGAAGGCTGAAGACTGTCAGGAATACATTCGACGTCCGGCAGGCAAATACGCCTGACACACGACATATGCCTTTGCATGCTTGGTTACTTCAGCCTTCGGTCTTCAGCCTTATTACCTGATTTCTATGCCTTCTCTATTGCTTCGAACTTGCACTTGGGCACGCAGGCGCCGCACTTGATGCACTTGGTCGGGTCGATGACGTGGGCCGCCTTCTTTTCCCCGCTGATGGCCTGTACCGGGCATGCCTTGATACAGACGCCGCACCCCACGCACTTGTCCTTCAGGATGCGGAAGCTCAGCAGCGCCGCGCATACCCCGGCCGGGCACTTCTTGTCGTTGATGTGCGCTTCGTATTCGTTCTTGAAGTAGCGCAGCGTGGTCATGACCGGGTTCGGCGCGGTCTGACCCAGGGCGCACAGGGCCGAGCTCTTGATGACCTTGGCCAGTCTCTCCAGGTTGGGGATGTCTTCCGGTACCCCGCCCCCTTCGGTGATGCGGATCAGGGTCTCCAGCAGGCGCTTCGTGCCTTCACGGCACGGCGTGCATTTGCCGCACGATTCCAGCTGCGTGAAGTTGAGGAAGAATTTGGCGACGTCGACCATGCAGGTGTCTTCGTCCATGAACACCAGACCGCCCGAACCCATCATGGCCCCCGCCGAGATCAGCGAGTCGTAGTCGATGGGCAGGTCGAGCTTTTCGGTGGGCAGACACCCGCCGGAGGGACCGCCGCTCTGTACCGCTTTGAACTTCTTGCCGTTCTTGACGCCGCCCGCGATGTCGTTGAGGATCTCGCCCATGGTGATGCCCATGGGGACCTCGCACAGGCCGGTGTTGTTGATCTTGCCGGTGAGGCAGAACACCTTGCTCCCCTTGCTCTTCTCGGTGCCCATGGCCGCGTACCAGTCGCCGCCGTTCCTGATGATGAACGGGATGTTGGCGAAGGTTTCCACGTTGTTGAGGCAGGTCGGCTTCTGCCACAGACCCTTGTGGGCCGGGAACGGTGGACGTACCCGCGGCATGCCGCGCTGTCCTTCGATGGAGTTCAAAAGCGCGGTCTCTTCGCCGCATACGAATGCGCCGGCCCCGGCCTTGATCCTCACCGTGAAGTTGAACCCGCTCCCCAGGATGTTTTCACCCATAAGGCCCATTTCTTCGGCCTTTTCGATGGCCAGGTTGAGTCGCTTGATGGCCAGGGGATATTCGGCGCGGCAGTAGATGACGCCTTCGTTGGCGCCGATGGCGTAGCCCGCTACCATCATCCCTTCCAGTACCGCGTGCGGGTCGCCTTCCAGGACGCTCCTGTCCATGAATGCGCCCGGGTCGCCTTCGTCGGCGTTGCATACGATGTATTTCTTGTCCCCTACCGCGTCATGCACGAACTGCCATTTGGTGCCGGTGGGGAATCCGCCGCCCCCGCGACCCCTGAGTCCCGATTTCTTGACTTCGTTGATGATGTCGAGACGGTCCATGGCGATGGCTTTTTCGATGGCCGCGTACCCGCCGGTGGCGATGTAGTCTTCGATGCTTTCCGGGTTGGTTCTCCCCAGGCGCGAGGTGACGGAACGAACCTGCTTGGCGTAGTAGCCCGCTTTCTCCATGACCGGTATCCCGTCAAAGGGCTTGGCCTCGCCCGTGATCTGGATGGCCGCCAGTTCGTTGACCGGTTTCTTCCCCACTACGTGGCTCTCGATGAGCTGCGCTACCTTGTCCGGATAGATGCCGCCGTATACCACGCTCGCCTGGCCGGGAAGGCCGATTTCAACCGCCGGCTCCGCGAAGCACATGCCGATGCAGCTGGTGAAGTCCACGTCCACGTCCAGTTTGCGCTCCGCAACTTCCTTCTTGATGGCCGCCATGACCTTGTTGCCGCCCGCCGCTATCCCGCATGTCCCCAGTCCGACCACAATCCGGGGACGATTCAGTTTCGCTTTATACTGCTCCTCGATGGTGGAGCGTGATTTCTGTAAGTTTGTCATCCCTTCTCCCCCTACTTGTACTGTTCAAGTATGTTTTGCAGTGCATCCGGTACCAGTCGCCCGTGCGTGTCATCATTGATCATGATGCACGGCGCCAGCCCGCACGCCCCGATGCACGCCACCGATTCCAGCGTGAACTTCAGGTCTTCCGTGGTCCCCCCGTTGTCCACCCCGAGAATGTCTTTCAGACGGTCGAATATCCGCGAACCGCCCAGTACGTGACACGCCGTCCCCAGGCATACCCGGACGATGTTCCGCCCGCGCGGCTTCAGGTGAAACTGCGCGTAGAACGTTACCACCCCGAAAACCTCACTGAACGGTATCTTCAGTTCCTTGGAGATCTTCTCCAACACTTCCGCCGGCAGGTATCCGTAGATGTCCTGCGCCCCCTGCAGTACCGGGATCAAGCCCCCTTGGTACCCCCGGTAATGGTCCAGCAATTCCGACATTTGTACATCCTGCGGCGAATCAACATGCTCGCCCGTGCACTTGCACACTGCCATGATGCTCTCCTCTCCTGTGGTTTATAGAATAGGCTCCTTGCGGATTCCAGGTTGTCCCCGGCCGCGAGCCTTGTTACTCATGAAAAATCATCAAATAATCAGTCTTTCTTCATTATTGCCATCGCTATGATAAAAAATGTAGAGCGTTAATCGACATACGGTCAGTACCGCAATCGCGATACCTACGCTCCATCCGGTGAATGCCGCGGAAAGCCCGTTACCGGATCAGATGAAACGAACAAAAGTATCTTTCAGGTATTTCCGTTCAAGGATCTTGGCAATTCTCTTGATGAGATTGCGCCGTATTTCAAGGTCCATGGGGTGGGTCGGGTCCTGATGTGCTTCGTTGATCTTCGTGCCGACGAGGAAAATGATGCTGTCGCTCTCCAGGAGGCGCTCGAGCAGCATGCTGGCGGCGTTCCTCCGCGTCGTGGTCTCGCCTTTTTCAAGGAACTGCGCCACCTTGGTAAGGGTCAGGAGCCCTTCGGTAACCAGGTCGGCGCCTTCAAAGGTGGCGATGGGAGGGATGTCCCCGTCCGTCGTCTCCAGGTGATCCACCACTTCGCGATTCAGTTCCCTGGCGACAATATTCGCCGTGGTCCCGCCGCAGATGACCTTCCGTCCCTTGAAGGTTTCGAATATGTTCGCGAAATGGGCGTCACGGTTCTCGTGAAAGGGGGGACCGGTCAGCACCAGCAGCCGCCGAGGCTGCCTGAAGTAGAACACCGCGACCGTCATGTCGTCATACGCCTTGTTGCCCACTTCATTGTCCAGCGCCTCGGCCAGTATCCTGCCGGCAAGAGTTCGGGCCGAGATTTGGGGGTCGCGGCACACCTGGTCAAGGACGAACCTCTTGCACCCCTCGACACGCCAGCCCAGCTTCAGTTGTTCCGTTCCGATGCCCGACTGGGAAATGCCGTCCGACATGATCACCAGGCGGTCCTCGGGGAGCGCTTTCAGGCTGTATGTCTTCATCTTTCTTTCATCGAGGGACGGGGACTCCACTTCCTTGAAGGGTACCGAGATTGCCTCGCCGTTCCGGATGAGGAGAAAGGGCGGATTGTCCATCTCGACGATACTGATGTCCGTCTGCATCCGGATATCGACAATGGTGTAGGTGGCGTAACTGATGTTGCGCACCCTGCACACCGGGAGGGCATTCATGATGGTTTCCGCGGAACAGATGAGATCCACGTCGCTGGCCGTGAATTTAAGCGCCATGGTCGCCGTCATGGTCGACAGGATGTTCGCCTTCAACCCGTGACCGAGACCGTCGGAAAGCACCGATATCACTCGATCCTCTTCGGGGAGCTTATGGGTCATGAAGGAGTCGCCGCAGATATCCTGGCCGTGCTTGTTCCGCTGGCACGACTCTATCTCAATGAACAGGTCATCGGGAAGGTTGTCTTCCTTGACTTCCTGATCCTCGGGAATATGGCGTCTCCTAGGAAGCATTCGCATCATCCTCCGTCTGCTCAAGAAGGTTGATATCCTTGGTCGTGAATCCGTAGGCAAGGGACCTGAGAAGGATTTCCGTGTCCGCCATGTTCTCTCCAAGCCTGAAGGCAATCTCCTGAACCGTTTCCAGGTTCTTGCGGATTACCTGCTTGGCCCGTTGCGCAATCTGCTCGCGGTGCATCTCCGTGCCGGTAACATCCAGAATGACCCCACCGACAACCTGGTTTGTTTCGATGGTAAAGATGGTGACGTTGTAGATCTTGTTATTGATGTGCAGCGCATCCCGGTGGATATCCTGCCCCGTAAGCAGCACGGCATGAAAGAGGTCCGAGAACGGAACGAGCTTTTCCAGGCAGGCGCCTTCGAGACCCGGGTGCACCTGGTTGGTAAAGAGTGATTCCTCGTCGAACATCTGGATGAAATTCTCGTTACACTCGATGACCTTCATGTCCGTACCGACAATGACAACACTCATGGGAATGCAGCGAAGCAGGGCATTCGCCTTTTTCTGTGCCAGCTTGCGGAGATGGGACAGGCACATGGTGGGCTCCGCCCTTCCCGTCAGCAGTGCGCGGGCCAGCGTTCGACAGGTGTCGTAGCCGCACCCGCCGCAGTTCAGCTCATCTTCCTCATGAAGAGCGCCCACCTGTTGCAGGGCCTTGCGAATCTGCTCCTCGGTATGATGCTGTACCGGCAGCGGCGCCTCCCGATGCAGACCGTCGATCTCCACCAGGACGTTCCGCTCGATGCGCCCCGTCGGCACATTCGCACGGTTGTAGACCTCGAGCTCGTCAAGAAGATACGGCCTCTTTTTGCTGGTACAGGGGCCATGCACGCAACTGCCCTGACAGGCAAGAATCTCCACGAAGACCCGCGTGTTGAGCTCGTCGATATTAAGGCCGGTCAAGGCCCTGTTGATGCAGTAAACGCCGGCCAGGGTCATGAATCGGACATCGGAAAAATCCCCGAACATCCTGATGGTTTCGTTCATGCCCCCTTCCACCGGATACAGGGCGCCTTCGTTGGCTGCTTCGGGCACGAACGTGTCATCCCCGCCGGGCAGCATGCTCAGGGGGTCGATCCCTTCCTCATGAAACCAGCGATGCAGATCCTGAAAGGTCAGGGAAACATCGAGAAGGTCGGGATGGCGGTCGGCCTCCCGCTTTTTCGCCGCGCACGGGCCGATGAATACGATGCCGATGTCATCGCCGTAAATCTTGCGGAGCAGCCTGCAGTGGGAAAGGAGGGGTGAAAGGATGGGCGTGATGGAATCCGCTTGGTCGGGGAGATATTTCTGCACGAAATCGACGGCCGCCGGGCAGGCCGAAGAGATGGTCAGTTTGGCATCACTCTGCTGAAGCTGTTCCGCAACGCGCGCCGAAACCTGCTGGGCGCCGAGGGATGTCTCACTCACCGCCGCGAATCCGAGCTTCTTCAAGGCGGAAATCAGGTGCGAAGGCTCCACGCCCGCGAACTCACCCACATAGGAAGGGGAGATTGAAACCAGGACGCGCTGTTTCTGACGGAGCAGCTCCTTTGCCCGGTACAGATCGTCACGGACCTTCTTCGCCTTGGTCGAACAGACATCGACGCAGTGTCCGCAGAATATGCACAGGTCGGAGGCGATGGAAGCACGCCCCTCCTCTATTTCGATTGCCTTGACAGGACATTTGCGGACGCACTTGAAACAGTCCTGACACTCTGTCTTTTCCGTGTAGACGGGTTTTCTCGAATCCATGCTATGCACCCGGTTTCTTTCCAACGTAGAGCTCCAGAAGGTTAACAAGAATGTCCAGGTTCACCTCGTGGAACATCTGGCCGTTAATCTGAAGGTTCGGCCCCTTGCGGCACTGCTCCTCGCACCTGCTCCCCACCAGCTCCACATCGGCGGTACAATCGTTATCCTCAAGGTATCTCTCGATATACTCGAGATTCTTTCTGTTGCCTCTGCGGAAGCAGGAGCTTCCCATGCATATCTTTATCCTCGGTTTCATGGAAAGCCTCCTACGTGGAAGGAACGGTCGGGCCGTTCCGTGTCAGTCGCGCGGAAAGAACGGCAAGACCCGACAGGAGATCTTCTCTCTGGAAGATAACGTGTTCCGGAACGGTGATATTCGCTGAGGTAAAAATCCAGACGGCCTGGATGCCGCCCTCAACGAGCTGATCGACGACCATTTGCGCGACGTCCGGGGGCACGCACACTATTGCGAGGAGAATAGTAAGCCTTTTCAGCAACTCGCTGAGCCGGGATACGGGAAAAACCGTAACACCGTGAAGGGAGGAGCCGATTTTCACCGGGTCGGTGTCGAACGCGGCAACGATCCTGATGCCGAACTGGTTCAGCTCACGGTGGCCGAGAAGCGCGGCGCCCAGTTGGCCAGCCCCGACCAGACAGGTATCCAGGACCCGCCCCCAGCCGAGGAATTTCTCAATAGCCGCTATGAGATCCTGTACTCGGAACCCCACTCGGGGAGTGCCGCTGATGCCGGTCAATTCCAGGTCTTTACGCACAAGTATCGCTTCGATTTGCATCTGATCCGCAAGATACGCGGATGAGACGAACTCCTCTCCCTTCACCGAGAGCGCACGCAGGATCTGAAGGTAGGCGGGCAGGCGCCTGATGGTGGGCAACTTGTCTATTTTCAGCGTCTTTGGGCTCATTCAGGCAAAAAAGTCTTTTAGGGGGGGATTTGATATTTGTTTATCATATAACACGACACAGCATACTTAATCAAGAAGTTTGGCAGTCATATTTAGCGACAGTAAAAGCAAGAAAATTTCCTTAGCGGAAACGGAATGTTATAGGGTGATTTCGAGGAAAATCAAGGGCTACGCTATAGGAACAGAAATAGAGCGGCCTTCGAGGAAAGCGAGCAGCCGGGCGGCTTCAGATGAGAAAACATACCCGGCTGCATTTACTACGTGATGACGGAAAGGAGCGCCTGTCAGGAGACGTGAGCGCGGTATGTCTCAAGAGCGGCGGGGAACGGCTTGAGCGCCCTCTCGAAGATGCCGAGCGAATAGGCGATGGCAAGCCCGTAGTTGGTGATGGGCACGCCGGCCTGCTGGCAGCGGATGATGCGGGACAGGACTTCGCGGCGGTTCCACATACAGGCTCCGCAGTGGATTGCAAGCTTGTAGGATGCAAGGTCGTCGGGAAAGTCGTGTCCCTGTACGTGGGTAAACTCAAGCTTTCCACCCACGTACTGGCGCAGCCAGCGTGGGAGCTTCACCCGCCCGATGTCTTCGCCGATGGGGTGGTGCGAGCACGACTCGCAGATGAGCACCCTGTCGCCGGGCACCAGGTTTTCTATGGCCAGCGCACCCTTGACGAACTCCACCAGGTCCCCCTTGAAGCGGGCGAACAGGATGGAAAACGAGGTCATCAGCACATCGTCCGGAGTGTCTCCCGCAACCTTGAGGAATGCCTGGGAATCGGTCACCACCAGGGCCGGCGGCCTTTTCAGACGATCCAGGGCGTCGCGCAGCTCCCGCTCCTTCACCACCATGCAGTAGGCGTCGTTGTCGAGGATGTCGCGTATGGACTGGACCTGGGGCAGGATAAGCCGTCCCTTGGGGGCCTCCAGGTCGATGGGGATCACCAGCACCGCCATTTCGCCGGCCGGCACCAGGTCGCCGATGATGGCCGGGGTATTGATGAATTCTTCAGGCGCCGATTTGATGAGCGCCTCCCGCAGGTCGAGGATCCCTTCGCCCCGGGCAGCCGAGGTCTCGATGCACGGGATCTTCGAATCCTTCAACCTGGCTTCCTGAGCGGCATCGACCCCGGCAACGTCGGTCTTGTTGAAGACCACGATGACCGGGATCCTGCGCTCACGGAGCTCGGCGAGGATCACTTCCTCGAACTCCCCCCAGTCGCCCGCCACGGAGACGATGATCCCCACGTCGGTGCGGTCGAATACCTGGCGCGTCTTCTGTACGCGCATTTCGCCCAGCGCGCCCACGTCGTCGATGCCGGCGGTGTCGATAAACAGAACCGGCCCGATGGGGAGCAGCTCCATGGGCTTTTCCACCGGGTCGGTGGTGGTGCCCGCAATGTCGGAAACGATGGAAACGGTCTGCCGGGTCAGGGCGTTCAGGAGCGACGATTTGCCCACGTTTCTCCTGCCGAACAGGCCGATATGAAGTCTGAGTCCTTTTGGCGCGCTCCTCATCAATGCTGTTTCTCCTTCCTGAGCGGGGAGCCGAGCCGAGTCACGCTCTCCGCTGATATCATGTCGTCGAAATCCTCCGCGGTCAGCAGCCCGCGTTCCAGAACAACGGCGCGCACGCCTGTTCCCGTTGCCTTGGCCTCGGCCGCTATCTGCTGGGCCGCCGAATATCCGATGCGATCCACCAGAGCTGTCAGCGTTGCGGTAGCGCCGTCCACGTGCCGCTTGCACCTTTCCTCGTCCGCTTCCAGCCCTGCCACGCAGAGGCGACGGAAGATCGAACAGGCGTTGGTGAGCAGGTCAAGGCTCCCCAGGAGCGCGTCGGCGATGAGGGGGAGGAAGGCGTTGAGCTCCAGGTTGCCGAGGGATGCGGCAAAGGTGATTGCCTGGTCATGGGCCATGACCGCCATGGCGGCCTGGGACACCGCCTCGGGAATGACCGGATTGACCTTGCCCGGCATGATGGAGGAGCCGGCCTGCCGCGGCGGGAGGCGCAGCTCGCCGATGCCGGCGTCCGGACCGGACGACAGCAGCCGCAGATCCCCGGCCACCTTGAGCAGATTGCCGGCGCACGCCTTGAGGATACCGCTCACCTCCACGAAGACATCGTTGTTCTGGGTCGTTTCGACGAGGTTTTCACCCCTTGCCAGCCCCAGGCCGGTGATACTCCGCAGCTGCTCGGTGACCCGGAAAATATACTGCCGGGGCGCGGCCAGTCCGGTCCCCACCGCGGTCCCGCCCAGGTTGAGCACCCGCAACCGCTCCTCGCACTTGTAGATGCGCCAGCGATCCCTGCCGAAGGCCTCGGCATAGGCCGACATCTCCCGTCCCAGGGTGATGAGCACCGCGTCCTGCAACTGGGTGCGGCCGACCTTGACGATGTGGGCGAAGGCCTTTTCCTTGTTCTGGAACTCCTCCAGCAGGGCCACCACCTCGCGCTCCAGATCCCGGAGCCGCTGGATGGCCGCCACCTTGAGGGCCGTGGGATAGGTGTCGTTGGTGGACTGGTGGAGATTGATGTCCTCCAGTGGGCTTACGGCATCGTACTCCCCCGGTGAACGGCCCAGCAGGATAAGCGCCCGGTTTGCCAGCACCTCGTTCACGTTCATGTTGGTGGAGGTGCCTGCCCCGCCCTGGAGAGCGTCCACCACGATGTGGCAGTCCAGTTTCCCGTCCATCATTTCGGCGCAGGCCGTCTCTATGGCGGAAAAGGTGGCGTCGTCCCACCAACCGAGCTCGTGGTTGGTCCGTGCGCAGGCCAGCTTGACCGCGCCGAAGGCACGGATGAGCGCCGGATTGACGGTGCGTCGCGAAAGGGGAAAGTTCTCCATCCCCCGGACGGTGTGGATGCCGTACAAGGCATCCGCCGGCACTTCCCGCTCGCCGAGAAGGTCTTTTTCTATCCGGTATTCGGTCATGGGATCCGTAAGGGCGGCCCCCAGTGGCCGCCCTGCTTTTGACATTGAAGTAAGGGCGGCCACAGGGGCCGCCCCAACACGTCATCCGTTACACCACAGATATCTCGATTTCAGAAATACAGGTCGTGTTCGCCGCGTTCGCGGATACCCTGCAGGCGCTTCACCACCATATCCTTGGTGTCACCCTCGGGCAGTCCGGCGATCTCCTCGGCGATAAGGCGTTCGCCCACCTGCCTGGTTTCGGGCGTGGCGTAATCGACCAGGTACTCTTCCAATGTCAGCAGCGCGTTGGGGGTACAGTACTCCTTGATGAATCCGGGGACGCTGAACTCCATGAAGTGCTCGCCGGTCCGGCCGACGCGGTAGCAGGAAGTGCAGAAGCTCGGCACGTAGCCGTCGGTCATGAGCTCGCGCATCACCTCGTCCAGCGAGCGGATGTCGCCGAGCTGGAACTGTTCCCGTTCCATGACCTGGGCATCGCCCGCCTCGGTGTAGCCGCCCAGCTCGATCCGGCTCCCGGCGTCGATCTGCGAGACGCCGAAGGACATGCACTCGCGGCGCACCTGGGCGTTTTCGCGGGCGGTCAGGATCAGACCGGTATAGGGGACCGCGAGGCGGAGCACCGCAATCAGCTTCTTGAACGACTCGTCGTCCACCTGGTACTTCTCGTCCAGGGAGACGCCGGCCGCGGGCCTGATGCGCGGGAAACTTATGGTGTGGGGTCCCACGTTGTAGCGCTCCTGCAGGTGAAGAGCATGGGTGACCAGGCTCAGGACCTCGAATTTCCAGTCGTAGAGGCCGAACAGGACACCGAGGCCCACGTCGTCGCACCCGGCCTCGAAGGCCCGGCTCAGGCCGTCCAGCCGGTAGAGGTAGTTCCCCTTGCGGGTGTCCGCGGGATGGAAGCGGGCATACGTCTCGTGGTGGTAGGTCTCATGGAAGATCTGATAGGTGCCGATGCCCGCCGCCTTAACGGTCGCGTACCCCTCGTGGTCCAGGGGAGCGGCATTGATGTTCACACGCCGTATCTCGCCGTGGCCGACCTTGGTCTGGTACACGGTGCGGACCGATCTGGCGATGAATTCCGGATCGTACGCCTGGTGCTCGCCGAAGACCAGGATGAGCCGCTTGTGCCCCTTGTTCTCCAGCGCTTCCACCTGCTGGCGGATCTCGTCCTCGTTCAGGGTGCGGCGGATGGCCAGGGTGTTGCTCCGCTTGAAGGCGCAGTAGGAGCAGTCATTGACGCACTTGTTGCCGATATAGAGCGGCGCGAACAGCACGATGCGGTTGCCGTACACGTTCTTCTTCAGCTGCCGCGCGGTTTCGAAGATCTCCTCGTTCAGTTCCGGTGTATCGGCGAGAAGCAGGGTTGCCGTCTCTTCAACGCTCAGGGCCTGTTTTGCCAGGCTCTTGGCGATTATCTCGCGCACCCGGCCCGCGTCGGGCCGCTTCCCGGCCAGAAGCCCGTTGATGTAATCTTCATTAATAAAATCGACCGCACACTCGCTCAACTTTACTGCCGGCATTCCGCTCATACTGCACCTCTCTTTGTTGTAATCCTCCGGCGGTTGTCAGGAATTCAGGCTGGAAAGCCCGGGCGCCCCGCCGTTATGTTAGCATTCCGTCTTCAGTCTTCCGTCTTCCATTATGCCGCCTTTGTCTTGTTCAGGGAATCACCCCTCCCCGTTCCGATGGTTCTGCCCATGGCACGGATTCCGGCCTGGATGCGGGCATTGCTCTCATCCGCGTTCTCGTCGCAACTGGACTTGGCCGGGTAGATCTCGTACAGCTCCCGGTATTTGCGCGGCGTCAGGTTGGGCATACAGATATTTGCCCCGCGCGCCAGTCCGTGCGCGCGTCCCTCCGTGCGGTTTATCGTTGCCAGGGCCGTGGTGCTCGGGATGTTTATCAGGGGGCAGGTGATACGGGTGAGCGCCACCACCTTGCAGGTCATCAGCTCCGTGGACGGGACCTGCTCTTGCGGCGCGGCCCGTAACCGTGAACCGTCCCGGCCGAGCGGGGTCTCCGGGTGGGGTATGTAGGGTCCGATGCCGATCATGTCGATATCGTACTCCCGGAACAGCAGGATATCGTTCACCAGGTCTTCCCAGGTCTGGCCGGGGATACCGACCATGATCCCGCTTCCCACCTCGTACCCAATCTCGCGCAGCCTTCGCAGGATCTGAAACCGGTCCGAGCGGCGTCCCGGCAGCGGCGGATGGATACGGTCGTACAGCTCCCGATTCGAAGTCTCGAATCTGAGCAGGTAACGGTCCGCGCCTGCCCGGCGCCATTCGACCAGTTCACGATCTTCCCTCTCTCCGAGGCTGAGGGTCACGGCAAGCCCGGTTTCCCGCTTGACCCGTGTTATCACATGGGAAAGCCAGTCCGTTGTGATGCCGTAATCCTCGCCCGACTGCAGCACCAGCGTGCCGTAGCCGAAGCGGACGGCGAGACGGGCACACTCCAGTATCTCATCCTCATCCATGCGGTACCTGCGCACCCCGGTGTTTCCCGCGCGGATCCCGCAGTAGCCGCAATCACGGGCGCAGATATTGGAAAGCTCCACGAGCCCCCGCAGATGGACCTCGTCGCCCACATTCTCCCGGCGCACGGAGTCCGCCCGCCGCCACAACTCTTCAAGCCGGCTTTCATCCTCTGTCTTCAGCCAGGAAAGAATCTCGTCCTTTTTCATCCATACTCCGGGTTAGTGACTTTGTTCCGCGAATGAACACGCGTGGATACCGCACTGCTCTTTGGCGTATATGACAATCTCACGTAACAATCGAGAATTCTTTGACCTGGGTCAAATTTGGCGTCTTTTGGAGGCGGGCTCGAAAAAACCTGAGTCCGTGATGCCTGAATGCCGAGGCGAGAGGAATGCCGGGGTTTGAACGTCGCCGATGCCGTTTCACGCCGGTTGCCCCGTGTGACCTTCGTCGGGATCATTCTATCCACGGAAATGCAGGAAACCGAGGCGTTCCGCGAAGGCGAAGGCTTGAAGGCATCACGGACTCAGAAAAACATAGAAGACGAAAACATAAGGCAGACCTGCCAGGTTTCGAAAACCTGGCAGGTCTCAAAAAAAAACGGCCGGATGATCGTCATCCGGCCGTTTTTCATTGTATCTGCGATCCGCTTTCAGACTGATGTACTCAGTGAAAGCATGGAACGTTCGAGTCCCGCATTACCCCCCAAGCTTGGAGCGCTTGAAGTAGTGGGTGTGAAGCAGGTGATGAGCCTTGTCGCTCAGCGGCTTGCCGAGGAACTTCTCATACAGCTCGATGATGTAAGGGTTCTCATGGGACTTGCGAATCTTCTTGCCTGCGTCCTCATCGTAGAGAACCTTGGTCCTCTTCTTGAGGATTTCCACATCGCCGTGGTGATAGGGCTGACCGCCGCCGCCGATGCAGCCGCCGGGGCAGGACATGATTTCGATGGCGTGGTATTCAGATTTGCCTGCGCGGACTTCTTCGAGAAGCTTGCGGGCATTGCCGAGTTCATGGGCGATACCGATGTTCAGGGTATGGGGACCGACCTGAACCTTGGCCGACTTGATGCCTTCCAGACCGCGGACCGCTTCGAAATTCACGTTCTCCAGGGTCTGGCCGGTCGCCAGTTCATAGGCGGTTCTGAGAGCCGCCTCGATAACGCCGCCGGTGGCGCCGAAGATCGGGGCCGCGCCGGAGGATTCACCCAGAGGAGCATCGAAGTCTTCATCGGGAAGCGACGCAAAGTCGATGTTCATTCTCTTGATGAGGCGTGCGAGCTCACGGGTGGTGATGGAGTAGTCGACGTCCGGGTTTCCGTTCACTTTGAACTCGGGACGATCGCACTCGTACTTCTTGGCGAGGCAGGGCATGATGGAGACGACCACCATTTTCTCCCTCGGAATGCCGAGGAGGTCGGCATAGTAGGTCTTCGCGACTGCGCCGAACATCTGCTGCGGAGACTTGGCGGAAGAAGGAACATCGAGGAGGTCGGGGAACTGGTGCTCGAAGAATTTCACCCAGGCCGGGCAGCAGGAGGTAAGGATCGGAAGGCGTACGGTCTTGTCGCCGTCCAGGTAGCGGGTGAGGCGATCAAGGAACTCGGAGCCTTCTTCCATAATAGTAAGGTCGGCGGCGAAGTCGGTGTCGAATACGTGGTCGAAACCGAGGCGACGGAGCGCCGCGGCCATTTTGCCGGTGACGGAGACGCCGGGCTCGATGCCCAGGTCTTCGCCCAGAGCGGCGCGGACGGCCGGAGCGGTCTGAACAACGGTGACCTTGTCCGGATCGGCGATGGCGTCCACGATTTCCCAGGTGTGGTCACGCTCTACAAGCGCGCCGACCGGGCAGACCGCGGTGCACTGGCCGCAGAAGGTACAGACGGATTCTTCGAGGTTCATTTCGAAGGCCGGAGCAACGCATGCGTTGAAACCCCTGTTGACGCCGGTGAGGACGCCGCAGGTCTGAACTTCGTTGCACATGGTTTCGCATCGACGGCACATGATGCATTTGTCCATATCGCGGATGATGGACGGGGAAATGTCCTTGCGGTAGGTGGACATGGCGCCTTCATAGCGGATTTCGCGGATGCCGAATTTCTCGGCGATATCCTGCAGTTCGCACTCGCCGGATTTCTGGCAGGTGAGGCAGTCTTTCGGGTGGTCGGAGAGCATCAGCTCAAGAACGGTCTTGCGTGCGTTCAGGACTCTCATGGTGTTGGTCTTGACCATCATGCCGTCCGCAACCGGGGTCGCGCAGGCAGGAGCCAGGTTCTTGCGGCCTTCAACTTCTACGACACAGATACGGCAGGATGCCGCCATGTTGTTCACCGCCAGGTCCTCGAGGTTGAGGAAGCAGAGGGTGGGGACATCGACATTCAGTTTCTTGGCAGCGTCAAGGATCATACTGCCCTGCGGTACTTCCGTTTGTTTACCGTCAATGGTAATTTTTAGCATAGACATGTATATGTGCTCCTTTTCATAGCAAATTATTTCTTGACTATCGCTTCGAACTTACACTTGTCGATACATGCGCCGCACTTTATGCAGGCGGACTGATCGATCACGTGGGCTTCCTTCACCTTGCCGGAGATGCAGTTCACCGGGCATACGCGGGCACAGAGCGTACAACCGACGCACTTCTCCGGAATAATGACTATCTCGAGCAGATCCGAACATACACCGGCCGGACACTTCTTGTCGCGAACGTGGGCGATGTACTCGTCGGCAAAGGTGTTCATGGTGGACAGAACCGGGTTGGGCATGGTCTGGCCGAGACCGCACAGGGCGGTGTCCTTGATGTTGACGGCAAGGCTCTTCAGCTTCTCGAAGTCTGCTTCGGTGCCCTGGCCGTGGGTAATCTTGCTCAGGATTTCATAGAGACGCTTGGAACCGATACGGCACGGCGTGCACTTGCCGCAGGTCTCGTCCATGGTGAAGTCCAGGAAGAACTTGGCGATGTCGACCATGCAGTTGTCTTCGTCCATGACGATCATGCCGCCGGAGCCCATCATCGAGTTCTTCGCAAGGAGGTTGTCGTAGTCGATGGGTACGTCGGCGTCTTTGAAGGTCAGCGCGCCACCGGACGGACCACCGGTCTGCACGGCCTTGAACTCCTTGCCGCCGGGGCAGCCGCCGCCCACTTCGAAGATGACTTCCTTCAGGGTTATACCCATGGGGACTTCGATGAGGCCGGTGTTGTTGATCTTGCCTGCGAGGGCGAAAACCTTGGTACCCTTGGACTTCTCGGTACCGATGGAGGCGAACCATTCGGCGCCTTTTACCAGAATCGCCGGGATATTGGCGAAGGTTTCCACGTTGTTTACGATGGTCGGCTTGCTCCAGTAGCCGGAGTTGGCGGGGAAGGGAGGCTTGGTGTAAGGCTCGCCGCGGCTTCCTTCCATGGAACGGATAAGGGCGGTTTCCTCACCGCACACGAATGCGCCTGCGCCGTACTTCAGTTCGATGTCGAAATCGAAGCCGGAACCCAGGATGTTCTTGCCGAGCAGGCCGTATGCGCGCGCATCTTCAATTGCCTTTACCAGGCGCTTGATGGCCAGCGGGTATTCGGCGCGGATATAGACGACGCCGATAGAAGCGCCGATGGCGTAGCCGCAGATGGCCATGGCCTCAACGACGGAGTGGGGATCGCCTTCGAGAACGGCGCGGTCCATGAATGCGCCGGGGTCGCCTTCGTCCGCGTTACAGACGACGTATTTCTGGTCGGCCTGGTTGGCAGCGGCAAAGCCCCATTTCGTACCGGTGGGGAATCCGCCCCCCCCACGGCCGCGGATACCGCATTTCTTGATTTCATCGATGACACCGGCAGGGGTTCCCGCCGTAATGGCGTTGGCAAGGGCTTCGTAGCCGCGGACTCCGAGGTAATCCTCGATGTTCTCGGGATCGATAAAGCCACAGTTTCTGGTCGCAATTCTCAGCTGTTTTTTTGCTACTTCCATTATCTGACTCCTCCCCTTAATTATAGTTCTACCCGTACGTAGTTAACCGGAATCACGTTCTCCACAAGCTCTCCGGTCTTCAGGTACTTCTGGACCAGTTCACGTGCGCTTTTATCATCAAGCTTGCCGAAACAGACGGGCTCTTTGCCCGGAAGGGTCACTACGACGGTCGGCTCTGAATGGCAGTAGGTCATGCAGCCGGACTGCATGAACTCCACGTTGGTGAGCCCCTGCTTGGTCGCCTCGTCCTTCATGGCTTCCATGACGGCCTTGCCGCCGGAAGCGATACTGCAGGTAGCGAGGGAGACGTTCACGAGAATCTTGTCTTTCCGTGCGGCCACCTTCGCTTTGTAGTCTTCCTGAAACTTTTTCAAATCAGCTGCCGATGCAATTTTTGCCATGATTTAACTCCTTCGGTTCTATTGAAAATTAGTATTCGGCGATAATGCTTTTCACCTGATCAGGCGTAACGTGGGCATACACCTTCTCACCGACGGTCAGAATCGGAGCCAATGCGCAGGCGCCGACGCAGCGGAGCACGTCAACGGAGAACTTGCCGTCGGGAGTAACTTCGCCGACTTCCACGTTGAGAGTATCAAGGAATGCATCGACGACCTTCTGGGCGCCTTTGACGAAGCAGGCGGTTCCCATGCAAATCGAAATGGGATACTTGCCCTTCGGCACCATGGTGAAGAAGGTGTAGAAGCTGACGACACCGTACACTTTGGCCAGGGATACATCCATCTGGTCCGCGACGAACTGCTGAACTTCTTTGGGAAGATAGCCGAAAAGGTGCTGGGCCTTATGGAGAACGGTTACCAGATGGCCTTCCTTGGTGGGAAGACTGGCGACGAAATCCGCAAGTTCCTTGTAAAGCTTTTCTGGCAGTGTAGCACGATCCGGAAGTCTACAATCCCCTGTTAACTGACACGTTGATCCTGATTGCATAGCGATAAACCTCTCCTTTCGTTGTTAGCCAAATGAACCGCTTGGCCTTTGTAAAAACCACTACCACATGAAGGCATTCCGTACTTCATCCTACCCGGAAAACCGCTTGAATGCCTGCTTCACCTTTATGATAAAATAGTATCAAATTATCCTTGACTCTCGGTGCAGGCTTATGTATAGTCTGCTTACGATAGCGTTATGGAGCAAGATATATTACCGTCCGTCAAGAAAACAGATTGAAATCTAGGTACTGCTTGAGACTCTTGAACGGGACACATGGCGCGTGTGGAAATCTGTCATCCACGGAATGGGGAGACTCCGGCACGTCCGGTAAAATGCCGTTCTGCGACGGAAAAAGACCACTCGTATGCTGTATTGCGCCCCACTTTTGGCCGCCGGGGATTTGACCATAAGTACAAGTGATTGTCAAGGGGGTTTTTCCCGATGCCTCCAAGGCCTATTTACCGTTATAATCGGGAGTATTTCGCCGGTACGGCACCCGGCCGCACAGATCGGCAAAAGACGCTGAAAACTCCACTCTCTACCCTGCCTCAACGGCACGGCACGTAACTAGACCACATGAACCGGTCAGCACAGACTGCACTACACGGAAGCAACTCCCCTCCGTTACGTATCTTCAGGAATAAAACATTTTTCTAGATAATCAGAGTAACGCATTGCCTCCATGAAATCGGGGTTGCATTTCGGTATCGCGTTTCGAGAACAAATTTCCATGAAAACGGGAAAGGGTGGGAAAGAAACTCTGGATGGTGACCCTATGGAAAACTCACCGGAGCGAGGTCCATAGCATTAGTCTTATTTTACGGGATTTCAACATAAGTAAATTTTTTTGTCAAGGCAAAATTTCTTTCAAATCCAAGCCTATACACTACTTTCAGACCGGCAGGATCGGCTTCCCGAACACTATCTCATCGACCCCGTACCGAACCATGACCCCTCTCCTCACCATGCCTGACGCCAATTTATCTCACAGACAAAACATATCCCTGTTCCGGTACGGTGACCTTATCCGGAGAAAGCCAGCGCCGCCCACCACGCCATAACCGGAATACCGGCTGCAGACAGAGACATCAGTGCATTCAGTCGCCTGCCGGGTAGCCCGTGTTCTTCAACCAGATACTCCGCACAGATACCCAGAACAATTCCGAAGGCAAAACCGAACAGGTGTGCGCCCAGATCGGTCCGCTCTCCCTCCGTTCCCAATACCGCAAGAAGGGCAACCGCACCGGCCAGGGGCAGCGGCCAGCGCCTCTGAAGGCGGCGCCGGTCACGCAGCAGGCGAAGGGAGGCAAGAATCCCGACGGCGCCGAACACGAGGGTGGATGCGCCGACGGAAGTATGTGAAGGGAGTTGGAACCACGAGTTGGCCAGGTTCCCAAGGATACCGGACGCAAGCAGAAGGCACCAGGCAAGGCCGGAACCGAGATCACGGCAGAGCCAGACGATAAAAACCCCGCCTATTGTCAGGTTGCCGAGCAGGTGCGGCAGACCGGAATGGAGCGTGAGAGCGGTTACCGTCCTCCACCATTGACCGTTCAGAATCCGTGCGGCATCGGCGCTGCCCAGTCCGAGCCAGTCGATAGGGGAATGACCGAGGAAAGAATAGTCGAGGAGGGTCAGGTTATGAAATGTTGCCACAAGGAACAGAACCGACAGAGTCGCCAGGGTATTTTCGGCCAAGGGACGAGAGACGTGTGCGGGCGGAGGCCAGTTGCGGTTTTCCTGTTCGAAAAGACGAAGCTCCTCCCTGGCCGTATCATAATATGCTTCCGGCACCTGCAGGGACCACCCCGACTCGCTCCGTTCCACCCGAAACGGCACGTACCGTGACGCAAGAACCAAAGCCCACAGGTCGGCTCTCCGCCGGGAGAGAATGGTCGCCCCCCTCTCACCGCAAAGGTCCGACGGGATCGCCCGCCACTCAACCTCCTGATTCTGTCTGCCTTCCGTTTGCTGATCCATGGCGCACAGGCTGTTTTACCTTTCCCCATTCCATCAGGAAAGTCATACGAACGTCATTTACAGGTTATGGTCCCAATAATCCTGGCCGGTTTGAAAGGCTCTTCCTTGAAATACTCCTGACGAACGATCGCATACCCGGCGGGGCAGACCTTATTTGCCGCGTCGTCCCAGTCGTGGTGGAGAATGCTGGAATTCAGCATGGCCGTTGCACCGTCGTCATGCACCTCGACCTCGTAGGCATCGGCAACCTTTGTGGTGCGCACAGTCTGCGAGCATCCGCAGGCGACTGCCAGAACAAAGAGAAAAACAGCGAGTTTCATCAAGGGATCACACCTCACTTTCAAGGAAACAGTCTCGAATCCTTTTCACTGACCGTTTCCCGATGAATTACCGGGGATCTTTCCCCACGAGGAAAAAGGGTTTACGGCCAGGCGAGAATTATAGTACCGCACATCCCCCGTCACTTCCTCGCCCGCCCATTCCGGCAACGCGAACTCCTGCCACTCATGCTCCAGTTCCACCTCGGCAAGCACCAGACCTGCATTCGCGCCCAGGAACTCATCCACATCCCACCGCATGCCGTGGGACTCGACCGAATACCGGACCTTTTCCACCACCCCGCCGGTGCTCAGCGTCTCGATCATGGCACGGGCGTCCCCAACGGGGATCGGGTACTCAAACTCGTCCCGCGCCGCTCCTTCGGACCTTCCCTTGATGGTGAGATATCCCGCGGCGCCGAGTATCCGCACCCGGACGGTCACACGCTCATCGGTCGCCAGATACGCCTGACAACAGGACGTCCCCTCAATCCCGGACTTCCAGGAGTCATTCCGCACCAAAAATTTTCGTTCTATTTCCCGTGCCACGCTTTTCACTCCTTCTTTCCAAGTAACTTCGATCTACGTGGTTGAAATATCGTGATCGCGTTTTTGAAGGTACTTGCTGATTAAGCGCCCCCAAAAGGGCGTGGGACGCTGAATCCGTGCCGCCTTCACGCCGTCGCCTTCGCGGAACGCCTCGGTTTCTTGCATCGGCGTGAGTTGAGCCGGCCCGACGAAGTTCATCCGGCGTACCCGGCGTGAAACAGCATCGGCGACGTTCAAACCCCGGCATTCCACTCGTCTCGGCATTCAGGCATCACGTATTCAGGTCCTTCTCTTCGCATATTCAATCGACCATTCAGTGGGCCTCGGTAACTATACCAGATAGGGACTGTTTCAGACAGGTGCAAATAACAATGAATCTCGCTCGCCTACTCCAGAGAGAAAGTTTCAGACCACAAATCTCACAAGATACGGTAGAATACGCCCCACGAAAGGGTACCCCTGAAAACGGCCGGGGGGTCGGTCCGCTGATGAACGAAGGATAGCTCTACCGCTGAATCCGCGTTGCCTGAAAAAGGAAGGAACGGATGGCATTCGTCTGGGTGGTCATAGCGCTCGCGTCGGCAATCGGCGACGCGTCGAGGGATCTCGCGGCAAAAAGGGAGCTTACGAAGAGCAATTCCCTTCTGTTCACGTGGCTGCTGTTCGCCCTGCCGCTCCCCGTACTCTATGCTTCGGACATCCTCTGCGGCGTGCCCCGTCCCGCTCCCGGGTTTTACTCCGCCATCTTCACCGCACTCCCCCTGGAGATTCTCGCACAGATCCTTTACATGCAGGCCCTGCGGCTTTCGCCGCTCAGCATCGTGGCGCCGCTTCTATCACTCTCTCCCGTTTTCATGCTCATCATCCCTTTCCTCCTCATCGGGGAACGGATCAGCCTGACCAGCGGCATCGGGGTGCTGCTGATCGCCGGGGGCGCCTATACCCTGAACGCGGGAACGGCGAGGCAGGGGATCCTGGAGCCATTCCGGGCACTGCCGCGGGAGCGGGGAGCACTCTACATGTGCATGGTTGCATTCCTTTTCTCCATCACCGCAACCCTTTCAAAAAAAGCAATCATGCTCTCTTCGCCCTTTCACTACATGGCAGTCTACTGGACGTGCCTGGTAATCGGCATGACGCCCATCCTGGCCGTGACTTACCGGGGTCGATGGCGTGAGATCCTGAAGGAGGGAACGGTCAGAAAGACGCTCCTTCCGGCGCTGCTGTTCGTAACGGCCGTCATTGCCGCGGCCTTTGCCCTGAGTCTCGCCAAGGTGACCTATGTCACGGCGGTGAAACGGCTCAGCGTCCTGTTCAGCATCGTTCTGGGAGGAACGATACTGAAAGAGGGCGCGCTCAGGGAGCGACTTGCCGGAGGGACCCTCATGGTTTCCGGCTTTGCCCTGATCGTTCTTTTCGGATAAAGAACCTCTGGACAGACCCCTCATGGAGCATGTAGGCTGTGCCTCGCATCTATCCCCGGAAAGGATCTCCCATGGACTACTGTGCCGACCTGCATATCCACTCACCCTTTTCGAGGGCGACAAGCAAAGAGTGCGATCCTGCCGGGCTGTGCGCCTGGGCTCGGACAAAGGGCATCCAGGTGGTTGCTTCAGGGGACTTTACCCATCCCGGATGGCTTGCCCTTCTGAAGGAAACACTGGTACCGGCCGAATCCGGATTCCTCCGTCTCAGGAATGAGAATGCGCCCCCTCCCCTGCCGGGCATACCCTCTTCTTCCGCGCCGGTCCGTTTCGTCCTCTCCGCCGAGATATCCTGCATCTACAAGCGGCACGGCGTCGTGCGCAAGGTCCACAACCTGGTCTACGTTCCCGATTTCCCTTCAGCGGAACGGATTGCTTCCCGGCTTGCCGGGATCGGCAACATCGAATCGGACGGCCGCCCCATCCTGGGCCTCGATTCCCGGAACCTGCTGGAGATCGTCCTGGAGGAAGCGCCGGAGGGTTTCCTCGTGCCGGCCCACATCTGGACCCCCTGGTTCTCCCTGTTCGGGTCGAAATCCGGCTTCGACGACATTGAAGAGTGTTTCGGCGATCTGACCCCTCACGTCTTCGCCCTGGAGACCGGCCTTTCCTCGGACCCGGACATGAACCGGCTGATTTCGTCACTGGACCGCTTCGCCCTCATCTCCAATTCGGACTGCCACTCTCCGTCCAAACTCGGCCGCGAGGCAAACCTCTTTTCCACCGGCTTCGATTTCTTCTCCCTCCGCGATGCCCTGCGGCGAAACAACAGCGAGACCTTTCGCGGCACAATCGAGTTCTACCCCGAAGAGGGGAAATACCACCTGGACGGGCACCGTGCCTGCAAGGTCTGCATGGAACCGCGGGATACCCGCGCGGCGAAGTGCCGCTGCCCGGTATGCGGCCGCCCCCTCACCGTGGGTGTGCTCCACCGGGTCATGGAGCTGGCGGATCGGAACCACCCCGTCTACCCCGAAAACTCCCCCGGCTTTCACAGCCTGGTACCGCTCCCCGAGGTCCTGGGGGAAATCCTCGGCGTCGGGCCGTCGTCCAAGGCGGTGCTGAACAGCTACGCCGGACTCATCGGACGGTTCGGTTCCGAGTTCACCCTGCTGCTCCATGCCTCGCGGGAAGAGATAGCCGCCGAGTCCCCTCTTCTCGCGGAGGCCGTCATTCGCATCAGGGAAGGAAAGGTCATCCGGCACGGGGGGTACGACGGTGAATTCGGCGTTATCCGGGTCTTCCAGGAGGGCGAAATCGCACGACTCCAGGGCCAGCTCGGCCTTTTCTCCGCGGAAAGCCCGAAGAGGGGCAGGAAGGGACGGGGGTCGTCGACTGCCGACCCGGACATGGATATCGAAACCATCCGGGGAACCGCTACGGCAAAGAAAGCTGTCGGGAAAACCCTGATCGGCCCGAATCCGGAGCAGGCCGAGGCCGTTGAAGCCCCTGACCGGCGGATCCTGGTGGCAGCAGGTCCCGGCGCAGGCAAGACCTTTACCCTGACGGAGCGAATCACCTCTCTCATCAACCGCGGCACCGATCCCGCGCGCATCTGCGCCATCACCTTCACGAACAGGGCTGCCGACGAGGTACGGGAGCGCGTGGTCCGGGCAGTGAACGAAGCGGGGTGCCGGGTATTCGTCGGGACATTCCACCGCTTCTGCCTGGACCGGCTCCGGGATGGGAACTTCGAGCCGGTCGTTCTCGGCCCCGAGAGCAGGGATCGCCTCCTGAAGCGTCTCTTTCCCGAACTGACAAAACGGGATCGGGAGTCGCTCCGCGACGAAATCTCCGCCTTCTTCGTCGGCGCGGAACAGCAATCTCCGCCGCCCATGGTCCGGCGCTACCTGGAAGAGACGGAACGTCTCTCCGCCATCGACCTGGACGGGATCGTCCCATTCCTCCTCTCGCGCCTGGACCGGGAGCCTTGGTTCCGCCGGAAAATCCAGGAGGACATCGATCACCTTTTCGTGGATGAGTTCCAGGACCTGAACGAGCCCCAGTACCGGCTCGTCCGGATCCTTGGCGAACAAGCCTCCATCTTTGCCATCGGCGACCCGGACCAGTCCATCTACGGCTTCCGGGGAAGCGATCCCTCTCTCTTTTTCCGTTTCGCCGAAGGACCGGCTACCCGGAGCATCCGGCTGGTCCGCAACTACCGTTCGGCGCCGATCCTCATCGAAGCTGCGAATGCTGTCATTTCCGGGAACCCCTGTCCGTCACGTCTCCCGATCATCCCTGCTTCAGCCCGTGAGGGCGCCATCGAGCTGCACCGACTTCCGACACCGGCGGCCGAAGCGGAATGCATCGTGCGAAGAATCGAAGAACTGATGGGCGGCATCAGCTCTTTCTCCCTTGCCTCCGGCAGGGGAGGCGACCGGGGAGCGGGTCGGAGTTTCGGCGAGATGGCGATACTGTACCGCATCTCCCGGCAGGCGGAGGAGTTGTCGAACGCGCTCCAGCGTCGGGGTATCCCGTTCCAGATGGTGGGCGCGACCCCCTATTTCCTCTCCCCGGCAACCCGGTCGACAACCCGTTTCGTGTGGGGTGCAGCCGGGAATAGCGAAACCGCTGACTGGCTGGCGCTCCTGCGGGATATTCCCGGGCTCGGCGAAGCAACCCTGGAACGGCTGGACGCGTCGCTCCCCCTCTCCGGCGACTTTCCGGCCCTGGCATTGTCTGCCGGGCTCCCGCCACAGGCTGAGCGGCGCATCGTTGACCTGGACGCGGCGCTGGAGCGGTTCCGGAAACAGGCATCCACCGGAGGCCTCGCGGTCGCCCTTGACCAAGTGTTCGCCTTGGTCGGCGCCGACCCGGCTCACCCGGACTGCACCAGGCTCAGAACCCTTGCCGTCAGCTTCGGCGCAGACCTTTCGGCCTTCAGCAGCCACCTGCGAAACTACGCAGCCGAGACCGTCTATGATGAACGGGCCGAGGCGGTGGCCCTCATGACCCTCCACGCCGCCAAGGGGCTGGAATTCCCCGTCGTTTTCATCGCGGGCTGCGAGGAGGGACTCATGCCGTGTTCCCTCTGGGGTACCACCTCGATCGAGGAAGAGCGGCGTCTCTTCTACGTGGGCATGACCCGCGCACGGGAAAACCTCATCTTCACCGCCTCGACGACCCGCCCATGGGCAGGCCAGGGAGAACGCCCCCTCTCGCGCTTCGTGAACGAGATACCGGAAAACCTGATCACCAGGAGCTTTCCAAACGGAAAACGCGGGAAAGGACGAAAGGCGGAGCAGATGGAGCTGTTCTGACAGGGTAGTATCGGAAAGCAGGGGAAAAAGCAGGAGACTGGATCGGTTTCTGTATGAAAAACGCCGTATTCCTGATGGGACACGGCGTTTTTTCGTAACGAATGGGAAAGTTCGGTTAGATGGGGACTCCCCCACCGGCCTTGGTCCCCGCCGGGGAAGGGCGGAGCGAAATCCCTCGCGATTCGGTGACCGCGGCGGGGTCGAAGTGCATCACGCGGTTTCGTCCGGCCAGTTTGGCCCGGTGAAGGGCAACGTCGGCGGAGCCGGCCAGTGACTCGAAATCGCGGCCGTTTTCCGGGAATGAGGCGACCCCGATGCTTACCGTGAGGCGACCGAGGGGCAGATTCTCCTCGTGGGTGAATCCCGCCCGTTCCACCTCGCGCCGGAACCTTTCGGCAACACCCACCGAATCTCTTTTCGGGGTCCCGGGAAGGATAACGCAGAACCGCTCTCCGCCGTACCGGGTGACGATATCCATCTGGCGGGCGGTACTTTTGAGAAGGCGGGCGGTCTTTTTCAGCACCACATCCCCGGCTGCATGGCCGCAGAGGTCGTTGTACACCTTGAAATTGTCCAGGTCCACGAGCAGGATGGAGAATTCCAGCTTCTGTCGTGCAGCGCGGCTCATCTCCTCCTCCAGTCTCTGCTCCAGGAAACGGCGGTTGAAGAGCTTGGTGAGGGGGTCGGTCACCGTGACCTCCTCCAGTTGAGCCGCCTTTTCGCTGGACTCGCTCCGCTCAAGCACCACGCAGGCATGCCGCGCCATGGAGATAAGGAGCTCCAGATCCTCATCGGTGAAGACCCCGTTGCCGCCCTTATCCGACAGGTTCAGCACTCCGATAACAGCCCCGCTTACCACAAGGGGGATGCTGATAAAGGACTTGGTCTTGAAACGGGAACGGTTTCGGATGCGCACCCGCGTATCCTGTTCGATATCACGAACCAGCAGAGGCTGTCCGGTCTCCGCTACTTTTCCCGCAATACCCCTGCCGACGCGGCCGCTTATGCTTTTCGCCAGTTGCAGATTCATGCCGAGCACCGATTCGATGCGCATGTTCTTGCCGCTTTCATCAACAAGCATGAGAGATCCCGAAGCTGCATTGACGAGATCCGCGGCCATCTCCAATATGGAGTTGTACAGGTCCCGTCTGCTCTCCGCCAGGGAGAGCGTGCTCAGGACGGACACGAATCTGTTGGAAAGAGAGCTCTCCAGCCGGTGTTCTTCCTCCCTTTGGAACTGGAGAGCCTTCGCGGCAATACGATCCGTAATCATTTCCACGAGAAAAGCATCCCGCATACCGAGATCGCCGTCGAAGAAGGCAAGAACACCAAGTATCTCATCCCCGCTGGAAATCGGAAGACATAACGCCCGTCCCGCGACCAGGGTGGGAAAGACCTCCCCCATTTCCTGCGCCGGCACCACGGCAGGTTCGCGGGAACCATCGGGGAAGAGAGCGGCAATCCGATCTTCCTCAAGAGTGCCGATCCGGTCCGGCATGCCGAGAATTCCTCGAAGGGCGATACCACTCCCCTGGCAGTCCCTGACACCCATCGCCACACGGGGAATATCGAACAGAATCACCAGGGTTTCCCTGAGCAGCCCTTTCAGTTCATCCATGGTTGAGGCTCGATCCATCTGGGCAAGCACCCCGCGGACAGTGCGGAGCCTTCCCGTACTCCGTTCCAGAAGACGGGCCTGGAGACTGTCAGGGTCAAATCCCGAAAGGAGCCGGGACACCTCTTTCGCAGCGTCCCTTACCTCCTGGGAGGTTGAAGATGGAAGTTCAACCAGTCGATCGAGCAGGGCGAAACCGTCGATCCTGTCCGTTTTGGCAAGCTTTTCGGCAAGAAAGAGATCGATGTCCTTCTCCCGCACGCCCCCGCCGATGAAACAGTACCGGAAACCGTCCCTGGGTTGAAACGGAACGGCAAAATTCATCAGCCCGGCCCGGCAACTGAAGACCATCGCCTTTTTCTTTTCCAGGGCCAGCTGCACCGCCTTTTCAAAGGCGGGCTCGCACCGTTCGCTGCAGACAAGATTCCGTGCAAGCCCACCGCACATGGTGGATGACGGCGCAAGCCTGGTCACCACTCCGTCATTCTCGTAGTAGAGCGCAAGAGCGAATTTTTCGAGGAATTCATAGCTGCGAAGCAGTTCGAGAAGCTCCAGAGGCTTTATCCCCAGCGAATCGTCGGAAGACATTTTTCCCTCTCAAACCGGACGTTCCGGCGGAACGGCACTACTACACGGCTCCACCCACGGTCATGCCGGAGATAAGGAGCGTCGGTTGCGCGTCGGAAACCGGTGCGCCCTGGCCGTCCTTGCCGCACGTGCCGATCCCGAACCCGAGATCGGTGCCGATTTTCGTCACCTTTTTCAGCACCTCGGGGCCGTTTCCCGTCAGTGTGGCGCCGCGTACCGGCTCACCGACGGCCCCGTTTTCAATGAGATATCCCTCGGAAACCTCGAAAACGAAATCCCCGTTAACCGTGTTGACCTGTCCTCCCCCCATCTTCCTGACGAGCAGGCCCCGCTCCACTTCCCGGATGATGGACTCGGGAGATGTGTCGCCGGGCGCGATGAGCGTGTTGGACATGCGCACGATGGGACGGGCGTGGTACGACTCCCGCCGCCCGTTGCCGGTGGATGCGCACCCATCCTTCATGGCGGAGAGCCGGTCGTACAGGTACCCCTTCAGCACCCCGTTTTCAACGAGCACGTTCCTTCTGCCGGAGATCCCTTCGTCGTCGAAGGAATAGGAACCCCGGCAATTGGGTATGGTCGAGTCGTCAATAACCGTAACCAGGGGAGAAGCAACCTGAGTGCCAATTTTTCCGGCATACACCGACATTCCCGCCTGGACCAGATCCGCTTCCAGCCCGTGACCGATTGCCTCGTGCACCATGGTGCCGCCCGCCTCCGAGGAGATGACAACCGGCATCATGCCGGCCGGGGCCTTGCGCGCCGTCAACATCATCACCGCCCGGCCCGCGGCCGCATGCGCAACTTCTTCCGGGCTCTTCTCATCGAACAGCTCGAACCCGCGGAATCCGCCGACGGGCTCGTACCCCGTCTGGATCACATCCCCCTGGGCGGCAACAACATGGGCAACAAAAACGGTGCCGGTCCTGCCGGTTTCGATAAATTCTCCCAGCGAATTGGCGATCTGGGTGCGGACCCTGCCGTCGCGGTACACCACCATCACCTGACGAACCCGCTCATCCATCCGTCGCGCCGCATCGTCGGCGCGACGCACCAGGGCCACCTTGTCCTGAAGGGGCACCGTTTCCGGAGACGTCCTGATGAAGAATCCCGGGCCAACCGTTTTCGTTCGCAGATCGATGGGGGCTCCGAATTCGTTTCCCCGCACCGCGCGGCTCACCGTGTCGGCCAGGTCGAGGAGCGCCTTCTCCGTGATCTCGTTGGTAAAGGCGTAGGCGGTCCGCAGGTCGGAAATGACCCGGATACCGACACCGCGATCCGTCCCTGCGACAATCTTCTCAATCTTCCCGTCCTCGCAGACAATGGAAGTGGACGTTCCTTCCTCGAAATAGATATCCGAGAATTCGCCACCGCCGGCCAGGGCCCGGCGCAGGATGCGTGGTATATCCATGCCGTCAAGCATCATGAGTAGTCTCCTGAGTTCTGAGGAAAGGGTTGGCGTCGGGGAGATCGATTTCAACAAGTCCGATCTCCCTGTCGAGGGCCGCGACAAGGTCGTCCACGTCCTCCGCGAAACAGTCCGGAAATGAGAGCGCGACGATTCCCCGGTGGGGATCCAGGGTGGTCAGGGTCGCCAGTCCATCATAGGCCTCCAGGGTAAACCGGAGATAGGCGATAGAGCGGCGGTCGACTCGGAAGAACCTCACAACGACAGCGCCCGACGTATCCTTCTCACCGACTCTTCCCGCCCCAGCACGCCGATCACATCGTAGATGGCGGGTGACGGGGCGCCGCCGGTCAGGGCGAAGCGGACCGGTTGGGCAACATCCTTGAGCTTCACTCCGCGATCCGCGCACATCCCTTCAAAGATCGCAGCCACTGCGTCGTGGCTCAGGTCGTCGGCCTTCTCCAGTCGGGTCGCCAGTTCCGCGCACAGTTCACGACCGGTCGGGGTCAGGATCTTGGCAACGGATTTCTCGTCGTACTCGAAATCGGACGTGTAGTAGAAGACGGTCCCGTCGGCCATCTCCAGCATGGTGCGGGAGCGGTCCTGGAGGGTCCGCACAACGGCCGTCAGGTCCGGCCCGCCGGTCACGTCTACACCCCGTTCCGGCAGGAAGGGGAGGAGAAGACCGGCCAGCCGTTCCGGGTCGCCGGTCTTGATGTAATGGGCGTTCAGCCACAGCAGCTTTTCCGGGTTGAACACGCCGGCGGAGCGGCCCACCGCCTCGATGGTGAATTTGTCGATGAGTTCGTCGAGGGTGAAGATCTCCTCATCGCCGTGGCTCCACCCGAGCCTGACCAGGTAGTTGACCATGGCCTCGGGGAGGAATCCCATGTCGCGGTACGCCATGACGCTGGTCGCGCCGTGCCGCTTGGAAAGCCGCGATTTGTCGGCGCCCAGGATCATCGGCACATGGGCGAACTTGGGCACCGGGCTGCCAAGGGCCTCGTAGAGCAGGATCTGGCGCGGGGTATTGTTGACGTGGTCGTCGCCGCGAATAACAGTGGTTATGCCCATGGACACGTCGTCGATGACTACCGTGAAATTGTAGGTGGGGGTGCCGTCGGTGCGCTGGATGATCAGGTCGTCCAGTTCCTCGTTCTGGAAAGAGATCCTCCCCTTGATCAGGTCGTCGAAAGCGGTCGTTCCCTCCAGGGGCGCCCTGAAGCGGACCACGAACGGCGCTCCCGGGCGATCTTCCTTAAGATCCCGGCAGGTGCCGTCGTACTTCGGTTTTCTCCCCTCGCTGATGGCCAGCTCACGCTTCCGATCCAGTTCTTCGGGCGTGCAGTAGCACTTGTACGCCTTGCCCGCGGCCAGAAGCTTCTCCACGTATTCCCGGTACAGGGGAAAATTATCGGACTGGTAAAAGGGACCCTCGTCCCAGTCGAGGCCGAGCCAGGTCATCCCTTCCAGGATGGCATCCACCGACTCCTTGGTCGAGCGGGCGACATCGGTGTCCTCGATGCGGAGGATGAATTTCCCCTTTTCCTTCCTGGCAAGCAGCCAGTTGAACAGCGCGGTCCGTGCGCCTCCGATGTGGAGGAAGCCGGTGGGGCTGGGTGCGAAACGCAGACGAATCTCCGACATGGTGTTCTCCTTACATTCAATAATCAAGCCGCCGGGGCGGTCGGACTTCAGGGAAAGACCCGTTTACAGGGAATCTCCTACCCCCTCTTCATCATCGACCGTGTCGCCCGGTATACGGTATTCTTCCCCGGCCCAGGAGCCCAGGTCTACCATCCTGCACCTCTCGGAGCAGAACGGACGAAAGGGGTTTCCCTCCCATTCCGTCTTTTTCCGGCAGACGGGGCATGCAACAACCATACTGAACCTTTCCTCTCCCGGATGATTGCGTTTCCGACGCAACCGGCGAACCTCATGGGCCTGAAACAAAAAAACCCTGGCTTCTTCGCTCCGCCGGGGATGGATCACATGGGGATGCCGGTTTTCGGGAGGTGGAATTGTATCGGTTAAGGGTGAAAAAATCAAGCGGGTATCTCATCAGAAAATAAGGAAACAGGAGAAGATTCCCCTTTGACTTGGAAAGAATTATGAAGATATACTCGGGAATCGAAAAAACAAAACTAAGGGGGGGTTGTATGAAGAGAAGCTTTTGTCTGGCAGTCGGGATACTGGTGATTTCCTGCTTCGTCCTGACGGGATGCAAAAAGGCAGGGGAAAAGGCCGCCGAGAAAGCCATCGAGGCCGGACTGGCAAAAGAAGGGGTAAAAGCGGACGTGGACGCATCCGATGGAAAGGTAACGATCCAGAGCAAGGACGGCAAAACGGAGTTTACCGGCGGCAAAAACGCAAAGGTGCCGGAAAACTTTCCTAAGGATGTATACGTTTATGAAGGGGCAACCATCAACGCCGCGCTTTCCGTTCCGGGGGGATTCAACCTGACCATGGAGACGGGTGACTCGGCCGATACCGTTCTCTCCTCCGTCAAGAAAAAGATGACCGGCCAGGGGTGGAAGGAAGAAATGACCATGAATCAGGGCGAGCAGTCCATGGTGGGATACAAAAAAGGGGAGCGCACGACGATGATCACCATATCGACCGACAAGAAACTGACGAGGATCGCTCTCACGGTAACGGAGGAAAAGGGAAAGTAAGCGCTTTCCGGGGAGATCCGGCCGGAACCTCATGCGAAAAAAGAGGCATATCCCCATGGCGAAAGCCGCCCGCGCAACCGGACCCCGGCTCTTCTAGGCGGGATCGGAGGCCCTGCAATCCAGGCTTCCGGTCCCGCTTTTGAATCACATCCCCAATCAGCGTCATTCATCCTCAAAGCCGTTCCAGATATCCTCGGTAAATCCAAGGTTCAGCGCGGCGCTCTGCTCTTGATAGTTCAAGTCCTTCCAGACTTTGTCGGTACTTGCCGGCGCTTCGTTCCTGTCCCATGTATCGTGTCGCCATCCGAGAATGGTCCAGAGCTCTTTTTCTTCACTGCTCAGATCCGCCCACGACAGTTTTTCCCAGATTCCCGGATTGCCTTTCATGTCTCGAACATTCATGGCTGCCTCCTGCGGCATCGTACTGAGTCTCTTGCGGAGAGACCTTCGCGACGTCGGCTTATTGGTAACTGATGATGGAAAGACATATTGCCATCCTTATCATATCAGTCAGTCACCCATGCTCAAGGCATCACTACCCTGCGCCCCCACGTCTCCCGCAATGAATTGCCGTTCCCGCTCCCTGATGTCGCGAGCCCCGATAAAGTCATAGTACTCATCGAAGGTCAGCATATTGTCGAGATAGCCCTCGGTTGTGCCCTGTTCTTTGAGGTATCGTGCCCACCCCATCAAGGCTTTGGCGGCGGTAAAGACCGACCCGCAGGGATAGATGACCACGCTGTAACCCAGATTCCGCAGATCCGTGACGTTCAGAAAAGAGGTTTTTCCTCCTTCGATCATGTTTGCCATGCTCGGCGTGTTCAGTTCGCGCAAAACCGTATTGACCCGCCGCATCTCCTCGGCAGTCTGTACGGCTTCGACAAAAACCATGTCGGCCCCGGCACGGGCATAGAGTCCCGCCCTGTTAAGGGCTTCCTCGAACCCGTGCACTGCGTAGGCGTCCGTGCGCGCCATGATCACAAAATCGGGATCTTCCCGCGCCCAAAGCGCGGCTCTGAGTTTCGGCAGGTACTCCTCCACCGGGACGACACCTTTGCCTTCCATGTGCCCGCACCTCTTGGGATATGTCTGGTCTTCGATGAACAGCCCGGCCGCACCGGCTTTCTGACACTCCTTGACGGCGCGGATAACGTTGTTCACATCGCCGAAACCGGTATCGATATCGACAAGAACGGGCAAATCCACCGCGCTGCATATGTTTTTGTATTGCGTGATCATCTCTGAGCCCGTAAGAAGACCGATGTCCGGCATGCCGAGCAGGCTGCCCGCAAGACCATAGCCGGCAGCCGCAATTGCCTGAAAACCGGCCTGCTGGAGTACCCTTGCTGAAAGGCCGTCATGGCAAGCCGGCAGCTGAAGGATGTCCGGAGCGTGGATCATTTCCCGAAATTTCGTCGTTTTTTTCACTTGATATCTCCTGTATGCACAACGCGACCCCTATAGCCTTTCCTTCCTGAGATTGGCTTTCGGGAGAACCATGGTCTGCACTCCCTGGTCACCCTTTTCCGTATAGACCTGGTAGGCGTCGGGAACACCGTATACAGGCATCATCGCTCGAAAACCCGAATCGGTCAGTTCCAGCCTGAGCCTGTTGTCCGTAATCGCTTGATGGATGGAGAACGTATGGGATGAACGCATATTGGCATACTTCGCGAAAAGCTTCATTGCATCGTCAGTGTAGGAGCCGGATTCCTTCAGATGGAGCTCCTCCCACTCGCTGATTTGTTTGAGCACCTGTCGGCTTTGTTGTGCGTACACCTCCGGGTCCGCCGCTTTCCTCTCCACTGGCTTCCGCTCCGTCTGCAGGGGTGGAGTGAGCAGCATGCGAGAGAAAAACAGGCTGCCGACGGAAACCACGACAGCCAGTATCGTTACAATCGTGATGAAGCTGGAGTCGGCGCCCTCCGGCGCCCCCCGCCTCACCTGCCGCGTTCCCGATACGATGTCCGCCAGGGAGCGACGGTCCGCGCGAAACAGTGGCAGAAGGGACAGCAATCCCGCCGTTGCAATGCATGCGAAATTGGCCGCGGCTCTCAGTAGCCAGGCGAAGATGCCGGGCTCCCTTCGCGGATTCATACTCACAACCTGGATGTTCATCTGCCTCTGCGCCCAGGTCCCGCCCTTCCTGGATGGAAAATAGACGAAATAGGCAAGCCATATCACGATGGCAGACAGCGACCAGATCGACTCGTAGAGATGGAGTATCCCTCCCAGCTCTCTTGCGGCCTCGATAGTGTGGGGTATTGGGTTGGTAAGCAACTGATAATGGGTAAAGTAAAGCAGGACGGCGGCGACAAGCCCAATCAGATGGAACCCCGTGTTCGGCACAAAGAACGAACCGGCGGCCGCGTGCCGGCGCTGCCATATCGAGGCGGGCTCATACTCATCTTCCGACGCCGGGGTTATCGGGTCATCCTGGGGCTCCGCCGCGCTTGCGGCAGCCTGCCTGCTCAGATACTTTTGCACCACGATGCCGCACCGGGGACATTCCTCAAACGCTCCCTCCCCCTCCGAACCGGCAGCGCGATAGCCGCATTTGGGACAGGAGAATCCACTGGAAGTGTCTTCCTTGCCCATGACGGTCGAGGGATCCTTGGCAGGCGCTTCCATCTCCACGTGACAGGCAAGTCCCGCCTGCAGGATAGCCCTCTCATAACGCCGGGCCGTCTCTTCGTCCAGGTTCCCTTTAATGGAACGAGGCGTGCCCCCGAGTAGTTCGTCCATCTTTTTCAGATCGACTTTGAAGAGCTTTGCGCCCTGTTCGAGCACCTGTGACCGATCGGTCCCCGGAACGATAGTGCCGGCCAGCACAACTCTGAAAGTATGGTTCAATTCAAGCCTCCATAATGGCAGAAAGTTGCGTATGAAAAGCGATGTCTGGTTAAATAGAGGTTATTACTTACTTTTGCTCTCCGTCAGTCTTCCAACACTATCATTTCCTCACAATTAATCCGCATACGGCCTGAGTTTTCCGTAATTTCTATAAAAACGCACCTTCGGATTCAATTGCCGAATCAGCTCGGTTGTTGGGTCTTCCGTAAGGTGGCGACAAACGAGTCTCGTGTCCATATCCAGGATTTGACAGGCTTCAAGCGTCGGGCAGAAGTTTTTCGAATGAATGACGATACTGTTTTCGGTCCGATGTACGATAGAAAAATCTTACGAATCTGGTGAATTCAAATTGCAAGTGCACCACCTGATTTATGAAAGAAGCTCTCGTATTCCACTTTCAAGGGTGACCCCTATGCGGGATAGGCAGGGCAGTGAAAAATCGGGCTTGAGGTTCAGTCGTGATTTCATAATAAGGTTGATATCGTGGCGGACAGACGCTGTCCGGAAAAGGAAAAAGGCCGCCAAGTCAGCTCAACGCTGCTCCGGACGGCCTTTTTCTTTTTCCGACTTCCCTAACCGATGAATTCATACCATCTCTTTTCAGCAGCACAACATATAGGCACGAACATTAAATTATTACCTTGAAATATTGTTCACGCTCGTTTTATGGCACTTTTCCCTTGCCCTGTCAACAGTCTTGAAGGAAGAACCGGAAGACCGGACATCATCCGCAAAGTCGGCCCAAAAGTCCAAGACAGCACCCGCCCCACACCTTTCTCCTGAAAGGAACGTACATGGGCATTCCGGTCGCAGCATCATAGTGATAATCACGGATGGTAATCCGGAGCGCGCAGCGGGCGTTTTCCGTCTCAAACAATCTTTTGCCCAACAGGGATGAACAGCATGAGCAGGATACAACCCGATTCAAGGGCCGATTTCTGGAGAATCCCTTTTTACCAATGGGAAGAACAGTCGGGCCGAAGTTGAAGGGTTCCGGAACGATGCCCACGGAATCGGTGAAACGGCATGCCTAAACAAAGACGAGACACCGCTTCCGCATCAGTTGGAAACGAAGCAGAGAAGGGCAAAGACGAGACCGGTGATAAAGAACCCGGCGGAAAGGACGATTCCGATTATGTAACCGACGCTCCGGGCGAGATGCGGCCGCATGAAGACGATCCGCTCCCGTGGGTCCGGAGCGATCGCGTCGGCAATCCCACTGATCCTGAGGAAATAGAGGCCGGGCCTCGGGATTTCGTAGACCTTCAGTTCCATTCTCACTGTGGAGAACCCCGACGTTCTTGAGCGGAACAAGGCGGGTCGCCCGGAAACGACGGCGCCGTCAGCGGCTCTCAGCTCATACGCAAGCCGTGCGAAGCGACGGGTGAACAGCGGCCCTTCGATGCAGAGGACCACCCTCCCCGCGTCCGGGAATTCCACCTCCTGCTCCGCCAGCAGCGGTACGCTGACGATGAGCGACTGCCGCACCAGGCGGATGACGCCTCGGATGAAGAACCCGAGCAGGATAGCGGAAAGACAGGAGACTGCGAGGAACAGCCACATCATCTGCCGGCCAAAGAAAGATACGGAATCCATCTGCCCACCCCTCCCTCACGCACGTCGTCTCTCATTCTGTTGAGGTGCACGGTTTCTCATCTGCCGATAGTATACCAAGGCATCCGGATGGAGCCAGCTGGGCCGGGGACGGGGCAGAGATGGCCGGCACTGAAAATTTGACTATACCCCTGCTGTTCCGTATCCTTCCGTCAAAGGGTTGAATCGAAATGCCGCCGGGAGGAGATATCGCCATGAAATACTACAAACAGTTCTCGAGCCACCCGAATATATACCTGCTCGCCCTCCTGGCCGCGGGCGGATGCCTGGTCCTCATCTTCTCCATGGACGACCTCCGCCATATGTTCGGCATGGCCGTGTGCACGCTCTTTCTCTTTCTCATTGCATGGATACTCTGGAAAGGCCATGCGCACTACCTGGACATCGACCGGGAACGCATCGTCCATCACGGCTTCAGGCACTGGGATATACGGAGGGCCGAGGTGACCGGCGTGGAGTACGGCCGCAAAGGCTGGTTCGACGAACGGGACCTGTACCTGAAGGTGCGAACGATCACGGGAGAGTATTCCGTTGACAGCGGGTTTCTGCTCGATGAACAGCGGGTCGAAGAGCTGGCTCGGTCCATGCGGAACACATAATCCGTTTGTAAGTCCCCGGAGATACCCCTCTGTCCGACCCACTCCGGCTCAACACCGCTTTCAAACGTCCAAGCCGCACTGCCTAGTGCGGCTTGGACGCTCGACGCGCGGGTCAAGCCGCGTCTTTGACCGTATGGTAAGGCTGTATAAGGACTTCAGCCGGTATGCCGAGCCCTTTATGAAGGTTTCTGATCATCTCCATTGTTAAGGGACGCTTTTTGTTTAACACCTCTGACACACGGGCGCGGCTGCCTACATAAGGTTCAAGGTCGCGGCGCGAAAGCCCCCTGCTTTCCATGTGATACTGGATGGCCTCAATCGGGTCAGGCAGGGGGATGGTAAAATGTTTTTCTTCATAGGCTTCGACGAGGGTTGTCAGCACCTCAAGTTTATCCCCTTCCGGTGTATCCGGAGCAGCGTCGAACAGTCGTTCAATCTCTTCAAGTACTGCCTGATAATCAGCCTCGTTCTTTATGGGTTTGATTTCCATATGAATTTCTCCGCTCAGATCGTTGTTGCGTCAATTTTGTCATAGTCCCGATGAGTGCCTATGAAGCGGAAGTGGATTTGGTTGCTTGACGGCTGTGCAGGTCACGTAACCCTGAGCGCTTCCACGATATTCATGCGCGCCGCGCGGATCGCCGGCAACACCCCACCCACTAAACCCATGATCAGAGCAAAAATGGGGGCAGGTCACTCATTTTCAACTGTCATTCATTATGGCTACTGGGTGACCCTCTTCCTCTTCAAGCTTATCGCTATTTTGGGAAATCTTGATATTTGTAATCATGTTTGATATATGAAAGCTTGTTTTGATTGATTTGGTATTTATATTACATAAACAATTTGTGCAATATCTTTCCCGGCCTTGCCGGGGCACATGACTATTTTATATTCCTGAGTATTGCAGGGGTGAATATGGCCAATCTCATATATATTGTTATATTGTATCTACTGTTATTTACGTTCGATATAGCAATGGCTAATCCAGACAGTGTTGTCATACCTGGAGCGCTAAGAATAACAGGAGACGGTAATGGTTTAGTATTTCCTGATGGTAGCATCCAATATAAAGCAGCGGAACAGGGGCCTCCTGGGCCCCAAGGTCCACCAGGCCCCCCAGGACCATCAGTAACAATTCCACAGGAGACTATTAAAGCAATCTGCGATTTGTACGCAAAAACCGCCCCAGGTATCTCAATCCCATCTTTCTGCCCAGCTGGAGACTGCATAGTTAGTAATTGGTCAGACTGGAGTAGTTGTACCGACGTTTGTAATGGTGGGACGGTCGATACGTATTAATTCCAGCGTATAATGGGGGGGCAACATGTCCTGCACTCATCGAGACGCAAGATTGCAATACTCAACCGTGCCCATCAGGCAAAATTATTTTTCTTACAAGTCAGTTGGTAACGGCTAATCTGGGAGGGCTTTCTGGGGCGGATGCAAAATGCCAAGAGTTGGCACAACAGGCTGGATTCACTGGTATTTTTAAAGCGTGGCTATCTGACAGCAGTGTCGCAGCCAAGGATCGGATGACATCTTATGATGGACCATATGTTAGGACTGACGGGCGATTGATTGCTTATAATTGGAATGGTTTAGTATCAGGATCATTGCTTAATAGTATTAGCTGTAATGAGTTAAGCATATGTGATATTTATGAAAATGTCATATCTAACACAAGGGAAGACGGAAGTATTTATAGAAATGACTACTCATGCTCCAATTGGACTGATGATTCAAATCCTTACGAGTCTCCAACATGCTTTGGTTCATCACAATCAAAAAATGAAGCGTGGTCTTGCGGTGGTTACGCTAGTAATGGTTGCTTCTATTCATCATACAGAATGTATTGCGTAGAGCAATAACTAGTCGACTCTGAAACAGTTGTAAGCAGCCCCCGGCAGAGCCGGGGGATTACCTTGAGGAATTTATAACGGTTTGGCCTGAGACCCTGTGCGGGTTTATCGCGACCGAATCAGCTAGGCGCGTTGGGCATCTACATCTGTTTTTCCACCGTCAAGGGCAGGCCTCTCCAGGTTTATCCCATCCGCAGCGCAAGGTTTATCCTTACCTTTTGCGCGGCCTGACCATCGACCGACCCAACGGTCCATGACTACCCTCTCGCCAAGTGGCACACATTCACCAAGCCGTCTGAAAAAGAAGGCCGCTAACATGCGGCCCCCAATCCAGCAAATCCAGTAATCTCGCAAGCAATCCTGTCGCTACCTGATTACCAGATTCTCTACCGTGAGCAAACCACTCTGTATCGAAAAAATGCCGTTCAGAAGCGTATAGCCGCTGCTGTTCGAATAGTCGCTATTGTAACCCCCCTTGAGGATTACTGATTTGCCCAAGTTGAAGGTGAAATCCTCGCTGAATTCGGTCCCCCAGGCGCGAATGGTATCGCCGGAGTTCGCTGCCTGGTACGCTGCGAGAATCGAGGGATAGTGGGTCTGGGTCACTCCGTCCAGGCGAACCTGATGTTCATCGTCCTTGTCGAAGATGGAGGTGACGTGCTTGTCGTCATCCATGGTGAGGGAGCAGTCGGCCGCGCTCCCGCTGCAGTCACCGGTCCAGCCGGTAAAGAGGGAATAGTCTCCGGCCTTTGCTGAAATCTTCACACTTGTATTCGGGTCGAAGAGGACATATGTGTCGCTGTCGGCGGTGAATCCTCCGCCGGTGCTGGTGACCGTACCGCTTCCGGCGCCGCTGAAGTGGAGCATGAGGGGGTACTTGTTCAGTGGAGTGACGGTTATCTCGCCAGACTTGACGCTTTCGGCATTAATGCTGTTGAGGGAGCTGACGGCGAAGTAGTAGGGGGTACCGTTGGAGAGCTCGGCTATTTTCGCGGCGGTAAGGGCGTTGACGGTTATGGGTGCGCCGTAGCTGCCGGGGGCAGTGCCGTAGTAGATTTTGTAGCCGGAGGCGGTGAAACCGGCAGGTGCTGTCCAGAAGAGGTTTGCGGCGTTGTTGCTGGGTATCCCGGAAAGGCCGGTCGGCGGCAGGGGTTCACTGATGGTGCAGCCGGTCCAGGGGTAGTAGTTTACATTGTCGCTGACCCTGTTTCCCTTTCCGGTGGGGTTGTAGAGGCCGCCGGTGGCACGGTCGTCGGAGTCGTCCAAGGGGCCGAATGGGTCGCCCCAGTTGTTGTTGATGGCGGTGAGGGTGGTGGTGCCGGAAGAGTAATAAATACCATATTCTGAATTTCCACTAATTGTGTTCCCCTGATAAGTCCCTGCGTTTCCGCAACCCGACTCACAGGTGCCTATAGATACTCCATACCTATTACCGGTTAAAGTATTCCCAGTCACTGTAGGTAATGATTTGGAACCATAGAAAAAAGAATTAAGCCCCACAGCAATCCCTACACCATAACCGGTAGTAAAACCACTGATATTAGAGTTTTTTATTGTCGGGCTTGAACTTTGGTTCAGCCATATTCCAGAGTTAGCTGTGCTGTTCTTTATCGTACAACCATCAATGGTAGGAGATGCGGTTTCCAGATAAATAACGGCCGTGTTATACGCCTCATTAGACCAATTGTATGTTCCCGAAGTATGATCTATTACACACCCGCTTAGTATGCTGTCACTTGTCCCCGCACCGTTGAATATTATCCCGCCCCAAGGGCTCACCCCATCCGCCCAAGTGAAGGTTGAACCGGTCGCTTTCAGGGTGCCGTTGACGCGTATAGACGAACCGATTTTCACCGTCTTCCCAGAGGGAATATTAAGTGTTGCATTTGTATTGATTGATAATGATGATGTTGCATAAGTCAAAGCATCATTCCAGTTAACCGAAGTATTTACGTTGCCTGTCCAAAAGACATCTCCAGCAGAATTGTTGGAATAACTATTTCCTGTTATCACCGGGTCATTGGTCTGGCCGTTATACGAAATACCATATTCTGAATTTCCACTAATTGTGTTCCCCTGATAAGTCCCTGCGTTTCCGCAACCCGACTCACAGGTGCCTATAGATACTCCATACCTATTACCGGTTAAAGTATTCCCAGTCACTGTAGGTAATGATTTGGAACCATAGAAAAAAGAATTAAGCCCCACAGCAATCCCTACACCATAACCGGTAGTAAAACCACTGATATTAGAGTTTTTTATTGTCGGGCTTGAACTTTGGTTCAGCCATATTCCAGAGTTAGCTGTGCTGTTCTTTATCGTACAACCATCAATGGTAGGAGATGCGGTTTCCAGATAAATAACGGCCGTGTTATACGCCTCATTAGACCAATTGTATGTTCCCGAAGTATGATCTATTACACACCCGCTTAGTATGCTGTCACTTGTCCCCGCACCGTTGAATATTATCCCGCCCCAAGGGCTCACCCCATCCGCCCAAGTGAAGGTTGAAACGGTCGCTTTCAGGGTGCCGTTGACGTTAAACTGGACACCACCATTAAGTTTAAGCATAACCCCCGGTTCGATGGTCAAGTTTGCACCCTGCGCGACCGTAATACTTCCCTGTACCTCATACGTCCCTCCGGAATACCATGTTTCATCCCCATAAATGGTGTGCCCTTGGATAATTCTCGTACCGGGGCCTACGAATATTCCCTGTTCACTGGTAATCGTAGTGTTATCCTGGAGTGTTAAGGTCAGCCTGACGGTATAGTAACCTGAAGTTGTATATGGATGGCTCGTTTCAGGATCATCATCCGTCTGTTGAACACCATCACCAAAGTCCCACACATATATTTGTTTGAAGTCCGATTTTTCCGGTGCCTTGAAATTCCGGTTTAAAGATTCAAACCCATCAGGGTATGTTACCTCTATTGCGGGCGGCTTTATCACGACGGTATCGTAAACAGGATGAGTATCGCCATTCCCATCTGCTATCGTGGCGATGACGTTGTAGGTGCCGGGGGTTTTGTAGTAATGACTTGCGGATTGGCCTGTGCCGCTCTGTCCGTCACCAAAGTCCCACGTGTATGATGCGATTGTAAGGGCTGACAGTACGTAACCCGGTTCAACATGGAAGGATAACTCCGATGGAGCTTCCGACGACGCGGGTGAGAAACTGATATAGGGATTCAACAGTTTTTTGAAATCGTTCCCCACTTGCACTTTGTCACGCTGATGATAAGCGGCGGAAACCACCGCCGCATATTCTTCCTGTGCGGTGCCATATACTTGCGCCTGGGTATACCCTGTGGGGCTTAGTTGGCCCAAAGGAGGTATGCGAATATCACCCACACTGAAAAGCCATCCATTGTTGAAAAATATTCCCAGATTATTGTCGTCAATTCCCAGCATTATCGCATTATGTGTCATCCCCGCCCTTCGAGCAGCTTGGTACAGCTTGACCTGGTTATTCCAGGCGGTGATCTCAATCTGACTGACAAATGCATTAAGGGAGTACTTGATTGGTAGTGTGGCTAGATTTGCGACAGCCATCGGAGAGGATAGAACCTGACCAAGATACGTCTGCGAGATCACCCATTCTAATCCTGCCTCTGATGCTGTACTGATGGCATGGGTATATTCCCCCGCGCAGAGGTTTTCGACAATCTCATCAGCTGTCATAAAATAGCCGAAAATATCGAGAAACGCCCTGCTTCCGGAAAGCGGAGACTGATCCAACGCCATGTCCAGCATCTGATCCGTTACTCCGACAACGTCACAAGCAACTCGGGCATAGGTTCTAACTTCATCTCGGGTTGGCGGGGTATAGGCAAAGATACTAATTGTGCCACCTAATAGAAAGCATACACAAACAAGCAAAGTTATCATGCCTTGCTTCATCTTCATTGATATACCCCCAAGAAACCGCCTATTCTGACGTCACTAGTGTCCCAACGTTTAACTGAATAAAAACAGCTGGTTATCGTTATTGCCGGTTTCGTTTTCGTAGACTGATTCTGTAAGTACCTGTATTAGCGGCATTCGTTCAAAAATCGTTACACTCAG
>Ga0228535_1001019_pt1 | contig 55424 bp, 42 predicted proteins | sample SJ1metagenome_FD_168457 | JGI IMG/M metagenome (GOLD analysis project Ga0228535, IMG submission 168457) | Enriched culture of PCE-dechlorinating microbial communities from Ithaca, New York, USA - SJ1 | ecosystem: Engineered > Modeled > Simulated communities (microbial... > Unclassified | place... | reverse complement strand
GTCACCCCCATCTCGTAGGGCGGCTCACCGAGACGCTTCAAAAGGAAGAGTACTTTTTCCGGACTGGACAGATCCCCCACTTTTGTTCCCTCCAAGAGAACATTGTTTGTTTCCAACGAACGACGTCTGCTCATTTTGTAACATGGAGATAAAATCATGTCAACAGAGTGTGCATCATCGTGCAAAAAGGGGCATGCGCGTCCTACCGGACATATTTCCGTCTCATGTTGCGGTGCAACATCGAAAAGTGGGAACGCCGGGTGTATACTTCAGGATATGTTCAGCTGCTTTCGTGAATCCGTTTTTCCGGACGGGAGAACTTGATACGGCAGTGAAAGAGCGTTGTTTTCGGCAACCGGCGTTGCCGTTTTCGTCTTCCCGCGCCGAAGCAGGTCATGAAAACGACATCGGAACGCAAAGGAGCGCCGCCCATGACAAACACAGCCGGATCGGATCTTGCGCTTTTTCAGGTGGACGCCTTCACGGCAACGCCTTTTCGAGGGAATCCCGCCGCCGTGTGCCTTTCCGAAGAACCGCTCCCCGAGGCGACGATGAAGGCCATCGCTGCGGAGATGAACCTCTCCGAGACGGCCTTCGTCTCCCCCATCCGTTCCGCCCCCACCTCCGGAGAGGATTACCACCTCCGATGGTTCACCCCGCTCGTGGAAGTTCCCCTCTGCGGTCACGCCACACTTGCCACGGCAAAGGTTCTTTTCGAAAAGGGGCTCGCTTCGGGGGAGATCGTTCGTTTCGCCACCAGGAGCGGCATTCTCTCCGCACGTAGAGAGGGTACACACATCGTTCTGGACTTCCCCCAGGACCCACCCGTTCCCGCGGACGTTCCGGAGGAAGTGACGAGCGCTCTGGGCATCGCCTCGCCCGCGGAGGAGATCCTCCTCGGGCGAGAAGCGCTTATGCTCCTCCTCCGCCTCCGTTCCCCGGAGGAGGTCAAAGCGCTCTCTCCGGATTTTACACGTCTCTCGAAGATGCGCCTTCCCTATGGCGCCACGGGAGTGATCGTCACGGCTCCGGAGAAGAGCGGGAACAGCCGCTCGGGACAGGCTTCCTTCGACTTCGTCTCCCGTTACTTCGGCCCCTGGGAGGGGATTGACGAGGATCCCGTAACGGGGTCCGCACACACCGTTCTCGGTCCCTACTGGGCAAAACGCCTCGGTAAGCGCCGCCTTCTCGCCTTGCAGGCGTCACAACGCGGGGGCGAGCTCCACCTGCGGCTCCCCGGAGAAAACGCACCGGAGGAAGCGAAATCCCGCATGAGCATCTCCGGCGAGGCGGTGATCGTGCTCTCCGGAGCGTTCCATCTCTGACGCGGAGCGGACGCGGGACAGAGACAGGACGTCCCGGACAGGACGAAACCACGGTGCTCCGGCATCCTTCCGGAACACCGTCCTAGGGAAAGGCAACGGAGAAACATATCTGCAGCGTTGACGAAAGACGTGCAACATCGCTACACTGTGCGCAAACAGAAATTTGTGAGCATTTTTCAAGAAACGCCGCAAAACAAAGAGGGGAGGGATGCGAAGGCACAAGAAAAGAAAAGCAGGGAATCGCACCGCAAACCATCATGTTTCCGCGTACCGCTTCGAAACGAAACGTTCCATCTCGATCTCGAAGGGAGGCATTTCGGTGAATACCACGGATTCCCGCAAAACCCCGAGTCTTGGCCTTTCTATTCTTGTCTTTGTCGTTATCGCCGCCTGCATCGGATATGGCATCCTGGGTCTTGGTCTGGACGCCCATATGCCCATTCTCGTGGCGGCCCTCTTCGCAGCCTGCGTCGGTTTCTTCGTCCTCCGCGTACCCTGGAGCGCCATTGAGGAAGGAATGCTCACAAGCATCACCGTTGCCCTTCAGGCGACGGTGATTCTCATGATCGTGGGCATCCTCATCGGAACCTGGATTCTTGGAGGCGTCGTTCCGGGCCTGATCTCCTACGGCCTGGCGATCCTCAAACCCTCTATCTTCCTCGTGGCGACACTCCTCATCTGCTCCATCGTCTCTCTCGCGACGGGATCCTCCTGGACCACCTCCGGAACGGTGGGCATCGCCATGCTCGGCATCGCCAACGGCCTCGGCATTCCCGCTCCTCTTGCCGCGGGCGTCATCATCTCCGGTGCCTACTTCGGCGACAAGATGTCCCCCCTCTCCGACACGACGAACCTGGCGCCCGCCGTGGCGGGATCGACCCTCTTCGACCACATCCGGGCCATGTGCTGGACCACCGGCCCCTCCTACCTGATCGTCCTTGTCACCCTCGCCGTGATCGGGACAAAATATGGAGGCGGTACGGTCGACACAAGCCGCGTCGCCGCCATCCAGGCCCTACTCGGAGGAGAGTTCTCCATCTCCCTGCTCTGTCTCGTCCCTCCCATCTTGGTCATCGCCTCGGCGATCCTGAAGATCCCCGCCATCCCCGGACTATTCGTCGGTGTAGTCGCAGGATGTCTCATGGCCGCAGCAAGCGGTTTCGGCATCGCGGACATTCTCGGCGCAGCCCACTACGGCTACGAATCCACTTTCGCCGCCGAGGTGGCCGGCGCGGCGGATGAAGCAGCCGTAACGGCGCTCCTCGCAGGAAAGGGCATCACCATCGCCCCCGACCTGGCCAAGGAAGTGGGAGAGATGATCTCCAAACTGGTCAACCGGGGCGGCATGGACTCCATGATGTGGTCCATCTCCCTCATCTTCGTGGCCCTTTCCCTGGGTGGCATCATGGAAGCCTGCGGCTTCCTGGAGGTCATCATCGGCACCGTCACGAAGAACATCCGGAAAGTGGGAACCCTCGTGGCGGCAGTCGTGGCCAGCTCGGTGATCTCCAACGTCTTCCTCGGCGACCAGTATCTCTCCCTGGTCATTCCGGGACGCATGTTCAAGACCACCTTCGAGAAAACGGGGCTCGCACCGCGCATGCTCTCCAGGACCCTGGAGGATGCGGGAACTCTCACGTCCGCACTCGTCCCGTGGAATACCTGCGGCGCTTACCAGTCCTCCGTACTTGGCGTCGCCACCCTCGCCTATGCGCCCTATGCGTTCCTCAACTACATCAACCCCCTGGTGGCCATCCTGCTGACCTACCTGGGCATCGGAATCTACTGGCGCAACGAGAAGGGCGAGGATGTGATCGCACGGAAAGCGGACTTCTAGCCGGTTTCTCTCCATCGCAGGAATCGGGGGAACCGGCGGCGACAGCGGCCGTTGGTTCCTTCCCGTCGAAGAATGCGTGAAGTGCTTTCGACAGCGGTCATTCGACAGGTCACGCTGCGCTCGTCCCTCCGGAGTGTTCCTCCGGAGGGACGAATTTTTTCCCCACACCCGGAACAGCCATTCCTCGAAAAACCGGATCGAAATCCACCCGGGGCGGCATCTCGCACCCATGCACCCTCACTTCCGTCCATACACACATTGGCCCTCCCGGCTCACTCTCGTCTATAATGCCCCTGAAACTCCGAAATGAACGCCGTCTCCCAGGGGGGTCCCCAGGACAATGAAACGCGAACGAGAAAGACCGTCGCACGCCGCCCTTTCCTCCGGCCCGGTCGGGGCACTCCTTCTTCTCCTCTGGCTCCTTTCCCAGTTCTTCGACCAGCCGGTCCGCCACGTGCTTTCCTTTTTCGAACTCGCCGCGGAGAGGGACGACAGCGGTTTTCTTTTCGCCGCGGCGGGTATTCTCGTGCTGACCAACGCAGCCCGGGCTCTTCTCCTCTACGAAGGGTGGTTTCTTCTCGCCGACGCCTCCGCGTCGACGTTCCGCCGCCCCTTCCTGAAGCGCCTTCTTCCCCTGCTTGCCGTGCCTCTCTGTTATCAGCTCGTGGTCTTCCTCGACTTTCCAAGCGCCCCCCACTTCGGCATTCCCGCCATTCTGAGTCTGGTGAGCGTGCTTCTCATCCAGATCCTCACCAGGGACGTGTCCGGCTTGGTAAATCAGGTCCTCCCTCTGGGCATCCTCCTTTTCTCCTTCCAGTGGCTGGATGTGATCCCGCTTCTCACTCCCTGGGGATTCGGCTGGGGAGAACTGTCGCTGACCCTCAAACAACTGGCGTTCCTCCTTGGAAAGGAAAACGTGCTGAACGGCATGGCCCTCGTCTCCTTCCTCGGCGTCTTCGCGGGGGCACTCGTCACCACGGAACTTTTGGCGAGCTACGAAAAGCAGCTGGCCCAGCTCCGGCGGATCCGGAACCAGGAACGCGAACTCTCCCGTCTCCGCGAAGCGGAGCTGCAGGCCCGGGCCACGGAGGAGATGCAACGCCTCGTCCATGACCTGAAACGTCCGCTCACCACCGTCACAGGGCTTGCGGACGTGCTTGCCGCGTCCCTTCCTCCGGGAAAGGAGGCCCATCACGTGGGGGAAATCCTCCGGGCATCCACAACGATGAACCAGATGATCTCGGAGCTCCTCGACCCCAGGGTCCAACGCCCGGTACGGATGAGCGGGCTTCTGGATTACGCGCTGAGCCAAATCCGCCCCCAACCCTGGAGCAACGCCATTGCGCTCGACACCGAAAGCGCCGGGAAAGCGTGGATTTCGGCAAATATGGTCCGCCTCTCCAGGGCGCTGGTAAACCTCCTGGACAACGCCCACCGGGCGACGGAAAGCCATGCCACGCCAAGGATTCTCCTGGGGAGTACCCTCGATCCGGAACGGGGGCGGGTGCAGTTCTTCGTGGAGGACAACGGCTCTGGCATGGAAACTCCACCACGGCCGCGGCGCTCCGGGTGGGGCTCCACGGGACTCGGTCTTTCCTTTGTTGAGGAAGTCGTGCGCGAACACGGAGGAACCCTTGAATACGGCAGGAGCGATGCGCTCGGTGGAGCGACCGTTGCAGTGGACCTGCCTCTTTTGTTCTTCGGGGAGAGTGGGGAAGAGGCGCCATGAGCCTCTATCTCGGCGCTCTGGACGACGATCGGAGCATCCTCTACACCCTGGAGGCCATGGCGGTCTCCCAGGGGTGGGAGATGCACACCACCACAGATCCCGAGGAAGCCCTCTCCTGGATCCGGGAGGATCGTCTCGACATCCTCCTCGTGGACTACCACATGCCGGTGCTGAGCGGTGCGGAGGTCATTCGGCGTGCGCGGGAGATGTCGGGATCGGTGGTGTTGCTCGTGCTCACCGTGGAGGAATCGACAACGGTGGCGAAGGAGCTTCTTCTGGCTGGCGCCGACGACTTCGTGAGCAAACCCGTCCGTCTCGCGGACTTCGCCTCCCGGATTCGCCTTCACGGGGAACTCGCACGCTATCGGCGGGACATGCGGAAGGACGCTCCGCGAAAGGGCATCAGCGAGGTCACGCTCCGCCGTGTGCAGGACCTCCTTCGGAAAGAGGTTGTCCCTTTCGACGTGCGCGCCGTTGCGGCCGCGCTCGGTCTCGCCTACCCCACGGCCCATCGCTATCTGGAATATCTGGTCGAGCGGGGAAGCGCCCTCCGCATCCAGGAGGATCCGGAGGGCAAGCCGGGACGCCCCCGTTTTCGCTACTGCCGCGTTCCCTGACGCATTCCGAGAAGCACGACAAACACCGCGGACACGTCTCCCGACCCCTGGGATAAGGAACAAAATCGAGGGGACTGCCGCGACCTCGGTACATCCCGAACAGAAGAGGGTCGCACGTGAGGAGGAAGGCAGCGCTCCATCACGTTACACCCGGCGGATATTCCCCTTCCGCATGTCCGTGACGTCTCCGGCGAGTCTGTCGAGGAAGGCCAGGCTCCTCCGCAGAAAGGTCGTCTCGTCCTCTTCGGGATCGTCCTGAATGACTTCCAGACAGAGCACCGGCGGACGTTCTCCGGCGGCAAGGGCATCGGCGAAGGCGGACCAGTCAACCACACCCTTTCCGAGTTCCCAGTGTCGGTCGTCGAGACCGTCGTTATCGGAGAGATGGAGCGCGAAAAGTCTGTCGCCGTATTTCCGCAGCAGAGAAAAGGGCCGCTCTTCCTGGAGTCGCCCGTGGGACGTGTCGTAACACAGCCCGAGCGAGGGACTGGCGACACCGTCGAGAAGGTAGTCCAGAAACTCCAGTCGATCCGTGTTCTCCAGGGCGATACGGACACCGCTGCGGCGGGCCTCCAGGGCGAGCGCCACCATGGCGTCGAGTCCGGCCTCGGTGGGCGCCGGGAGATCCAGATAATAGGAGATGTGCATGACCAAGGTGGGAATGCCGAACTCCGCGCAGTCGCGGATCCATTCCGTGACATTTCCGACAAGCCGGCGACGCCGTGTGCCGTCGTCGGACCAGATGTCGTTGGCGTCGAGATACGGGACGTGGATGTTTTCGATGCGGAGCCCCTTGTTTCTCACAAGCCGAACCAAGTCGGCCTTGCCGTGTTCGGAAAAGGCCAAAGCATCCCCCCACCAGAGCATGAGAGAATCGAATCCGGCACTGCGAACGCTTTCCAGTCGTTCTTCAAGGGGCTTCAGATACCCGTACCAGGAAAATATTCCCCGCCGGTGCCCGTCGTCCACGATGCATCTCATCGCCTTTCGTTCGCGGAGCGGAAGCGGTTTCGCCGCACCACCGCACAAAGATATGCCTCCGCTCCGCAAGAACACTCCCGGACGAGAGTGAGCCTTTCGGGGGACACTCCTAGAACCGTTTTTTCCTGCAGAGCAGCGTTATTGTCAAGGGTAACAGAAAGAGCAGCAGTCCGCCAGTCGAAATACCCAGGGAACATCCTCCTCCATCCGCGGGGAGAACACTCTCGCATTTCTCCCACACCGTGAAGGTCACCACATAGTGGTCCGCCTCCTCGCTCACCAGCACACCGTAGGGTGGCTCCGAAGCCTCGGGATCATCAGGAAGAACGACGCGGAACTCCTGCAGGAAGAGCGCCACCGTTCCGGAGGAATCCGCCTGGGCAAAGCGGTCGGGCAGATAGTCGTGACAGAGAAACGCCTCGGGGGCGGTGCTCTCTCCGGCAAAGAGAGCGAAATGACTCTCCAGCTCCTCGATACCACGATGGGAGGAGTCGTTTCCGAGAGCCTTCGCCCGGAGAACGAAACGCAGGTCTCCCAGAACGAGGGACCCCCGGTAGGATTCCTCCTTGGGAATGATTTCGAGGCGAAGCCGCGCGGCCTGGTAGAAATACGCGCCCTCGATGCTTCCGTAGTAGGCCACCCATCCGTACCGCTCATCCTCTTCGTCGAAATCGTCGGGACGAATGCGGATCTCCTTCGGGCCGCTTTCCGAGAGATTGCGGTGTCCTGCCACGAGGGAGAAGGTCACCTCCGCTTCAGGTGGCTTCTCCGGCTCCGCCGCGGTGCCAATTCGTCCCTCCGCCTTGGAGGCGCCGCTCCATCGCCGGAAAAAAAGCGGCAGTTCCGCCTCGCCGTCAGGCGTCTCCTCGGGACGCTCCAGAGACGCAAAGGGGAGCACCTGTACGGGAAGCGTCTTCACGACGCGTGCACCCGTTGCATCCTCCACGGTGACCCGTGCCGTGTATGCCTTGGCGAAGGCGTAGGAGTGCGTGGCCTGGGAGGTGGAACCGGTGCGCACCACCGTACGGTCACCGAAATCGAACCAGTACGTGTAGGGGGGCATCCCCCCCGCGACAACCGCGGCGAACGTCACCTGCTCCTCCGCGAAGGGAGTGCGGTCGGTGTACAGCCTGTCGACTCGCAGGTCTGTCGAGGGTTCCGGCACACCTCCGGCAAAGGCCTTGATGCATGCGTTTGTCCGCTCCGCTCCCTCGAAGGACGCGGTTGTGAGGTCCGAAAAGAGCACCCCGTCGGCACTCCAGTAGCTCTGACCGGCCTCTGCCGTGGCATTGTTCCGGTACCATTCGTCCCCGATGGGCATCTCCACCGCCGCTGGGTAGGCGTACTCCGGATTGTGGAGCGCCACGACGACGGCAAATGGCCCGGCGGAAACCGTCACACCATGCTCGAGTTCCACCAGGTAGTAGCCCGGGTAGGTTTTCGTGCCCCGAGCCGCCTCATAGGGGGCGAGCCCTCCCGAAACGGGGAATCCTCCGAAGGCTGGAAGCACATACACCGTGTAGTCCGTTTCGAGGTCCGTCGTATAAAAGCTCACCGCAGTGATCTCTTCCTCTCTCGCGGCAACAAAGACGTTGGCAAGCCACACGTCCTTCCCTCCGTCGAGACTGACGTTGGCGGTCATCCCCAGCGGATCGTACTGATGGATGGCGGCGTAGGTGTTCGGTGCCGCACGGAAGGCTGTTCCCTCCACAAGGCTCATGTCATGGTAGGAGATCCAGAAGTAGCCGCCGTCTCCCCAGTTGCTGGAATAGCTGTTTTTGGCGAGCCAGGCTCCGTCCCCGGGGGGCATTTCGCCAAAACGCTCCCGGGGAAAAGCATCGTCCCAGCCCACGAGCATTACCAGATGATTGACCAGCTCCGGACCGTCGGGGGCGTTGCAATAGTACGCAAAGGTCTTCGGATTGTAATAGGAGAAAAGGTCTTCATTGAAACAGATGGAAACCGCACCGTCCTCGTAGAGGATCCGCTTCAGAGCGTCCCGGGAAAAGTGAGACGGATCCGCAGGAGGTACGTCGAGGGATTCCGGGTAGGGTTTCGCCGAGAGAACATGCACCCACGCGGCCTCTTTGAGGATTTTCTTGCCCGAAGGCAACACATAGTCCTCGGGAACCTTTCCCTCCACATCCGTTCCGAAGGGAAGATCCACAATATCCACAGGACTGTCCCCACGGGCAAGGACTGCCACACTCACCAGCGTGTCCCCTCCGTGGTCGGCGAATCCTCCGGGATAGTCGTAGTCCTCGGGGAGGTCGAAGGTCTCGAAGGCCGTGGCGGAAAAGGCGGCGAAGGCGAGATGCCATTCGGAAAAATCCCGGTTCTCCCCGGGAAGCAGATTGGACTCGAAGGAGCCCAGCGTGGCAAAGGCCCAGCAAAGCCCTGAAGGCGTCTGGAGCTGCACGGGATTCACTCTTCCCGCCCCCCGGAGATCGAAGCGGGAAGGGAGCACGTCCTTCGTTCCGGACATTTTTTCCCGTGTGGATGCGGCAGTGAAAAGGGCGTTCCAGTTCAAGGTACCGAAGTCAACGGGTCCTCGAACGCTCCGGGAAGGGCTCGGAAGAATCTCCGCACGACCTCCCTCCGTTCCTCCCCAAAGGGGCGCGACCCCACAGAGAAACACCAGGGCGAGAAGGGTGGCGCCAAGACACCCTGCCTTTTTTCCTCCACGCATCATATCTTCATCTCCTCTCAGACACCTTCATCCGGTGCATTCCGAGATCGGGAGAATGCCACCGTAAACACCAACAGGGGCACCCCTGCAGGAAACACCGCTTGCGGAAGCCCCCGCTCAAGGCGTAGTATGAAGAACAGGACTCTTGGCACAATGCCACGAGGCTTTTGATAAAGTACAAAAGCGAAACACTCTTTCAGCGGCATCGGAACGGCATCTTCTCCACCGACGGGGTTCTCCCGGGCCGCGCAGGTTTTTTGCACGATCTCCCTTCGGGACGAAGCGGCCACGACCGCCACACAGAGAAGGCGAAAGGTGGTGATGCGCGTTGAAGCTCTCGACTATGCTCGCCCTCGACCTGTTTCGGGGGGTCGAAGTCGTCGCGGGAAAGGAACACGTGGACAACCAGGTCGCATGGATCAATCTCATGGAGATTCTCGATTCCTTCGAGCAGCTCCAACCCGGAGAATTTCTCATCTCCACCGGCTACGGTCTGAAGAACGACCCGGCCTCGGCGCGGGAAATCCTCTCCCAGCTCGTCTCCCACCGCATTGCCGGACTGGCCCTTCAACCCGGATACTACATCGACGAAATCCCTCCGGCCTTCGTTGAGGCGGCAGAGCACTACGGGTTGCCTCTCATCCGTCTTCCCGCGAAGCTCACCTTCGGCAAGATCACCAAGGCTCTTTTCAACGCCATCGGCGCCCTTCCCTCCGATGAGGCGGAAGGCGCCCCCCTTTCCCACAGGCAAAGCGCCCGACACCTTTCAAGGATTCTCCTGGAGAACTTCATCGACGATCTTCTCGACCGGAAAGACACCGCGAGCTATTCCGACATGTGCGTTCGCGCCGGCTCCCTCGGTTTCCGGCTGGACCTGCCCTACCAGGCCGGCGTGGTCCGCTTCCCTTCCGCCGAGGGACGTCCCCATTCCCTTGAGAAGCAGACTCCGCTCCTGGAATCCCTCACGGAAGACGCCTCCCTCTTTCAGGCCGCCCATTGGCGCCTTCGGGACTCCTGTTTCACAGTCCTCTTCTCCACCACAGCAAAGGACGTGAAGAAGGTTTTCGCCGAGGGGTTCTCCCGCCTGTTTCCCATTCCCGGTTCGGCACCGGAGTGCCTCATGGGCCTCGGCTACCCCTCGGAGAAACTCGAGGACATCCCCCGGAGCTATGAAGAAGCCCGCATCGCCGCGGACCTGGGGAAGCACCTCTGCCGCCCCGACATCGTCACAGCCTTCCGTGACGTGGAGGCATTGCACCTTCTCCGGGCCTGCCGCAACCGGGAAGAACTGCGGCGCTTCTGCGACAGAACCGTCTCCCCTCTCGCGGACTACGACAGAGCCAACAGGACCCCCCTCCGGGAAACGCTGAAAATCTATCTTCGGAGCCTCAACAAGATCCGCGCCTCCCAGGAGCTTTTCATCCACCGCCAAACCCTCGTCTACAGGCTGCACAAGATCGAGGAAATCACCGGAAGAGCGCTGGAGAACCCTGACGACCGGCTGATTCTGGAACTCGGCCTCGCCGCGGAATCCCTCCTCGGCGCGCCGCCCCGCCAGGGCGAGGCGGCGAAACACCCACCGGAAATCGACTGACGACTATACGGGACCGAAATTGATGGCCACGGCAACGAGAATGAAGATCACCTGAAGCACGAACATGAGCAGGAAGAGCGGCACCATGAAGCGGTACCAACGCTGAATGGGTATTCCCATGAGTCCGCATTCCGTGGCCACGGCGGTGGGCCAGATCATGTTCGAGAAACCATCACCGAACTGGAAGGCCAAGACCGCTACCTGTCGCTTGATCTCCAGCGTGTCCGCCAGGGGAACCATGATCGGCATGGACGCAGCGGCCTGACCGCTCCCGGAGGGGATGAAGAAATTCAGGAGATTCTGCACCACCAGCATTCCCACCGCGGCAAGGCTGTGGGAGAGATCGGCCACCACGCCCGAGGCCCAGTAGATGACCGTGTGAATGATCTTCCCCTCCGTCATGACCAGCGTCAGGGACCGTGCGACCCCCACGACGAGGGCCCCCAATGCCACCCGCCCTACCGCCTCGACGAAAAGTTCGGCGATGCGGTTCAGAGAGTAGCCGTTGATCAGACCCACCACCACCATCATGACGATGAAGAGCGCCGCCAGCTCGTCCAGGTACCATCCCCACTGGGTGGTTCCCACCACGACGAACAGAACGGTCAGGACAAGGCAGAGCGCGCTCAACTGATGCCGTCCCGTGAAGGGATGATCGCGGATGAGGGCCTCATTCACGCCTTCGCCCATAGGAAAGTGCACACCCTTGACCACACTCAGATCCGGATTGCTTTTCACTCTTGCGGCATAGCGCATCACGTAGAAAATGGCAAGAAGCTGGAAGGCGAGAAAGATCACGATCCGAAACTGCCATCCCGAACCGAAGGGCAACTCGGCGATCTTCTGGGCTACACCGATGGTGAAGGGATTCAGCGTCGCCGCGGCAAAACCGGTGGCGACGCCGACGACGACCACGGCGCCACCCACGAGCCCGTCATAGCCCAGGGCGAGGAAGATGCCCATGAAGGCGGGAATCAAACCGTAGACCTCCTCGAAAATGCCCACGGTGGAACCAAGAACGCCGAAGAGGAACATGAAGGAGGGAATAATGAGAGCACCCACGCCCTTGAAATGACGCAACAGAGCACCCACGGCACCGAAGAGCGTGCCCGATTCGACGAGGACATTGACAAAACCGTAGGCGAAGAAGATGAAGAAAATGATGTCCGAGGCGTCGATCATGCCCTGCTGAATGCTCATCACCATCTGAAAAAACCCCACCGGCGAGGGATCCACGGGATGATACGATCCGGGAACGATGAGCGTCCTCTCCGTGACGGGATCCTCGTAGGTCTCGAACTCTCCCGCGGGAATAATGTGGGTGAGCGCCGTAAGCAGCATAAGAACACCCACCAGGAGCACGTACACATGGAGATTCTGGAAGAAGGGTTTGCTCGCTTTCCTTTCAAGGACACCCGTCGATTCCTTGCCTTCGTTGCTCATCTGCCTTCACTCTCCTTGTCTCGATAGGTGCGAAAATCTGCGCGGATGCGCTCCCGCAATGTCGCATCCGTGAGAACACGATACCCACACGTCGCAAGAGCCTGGGCGGCGTCGAGAAGCGACGCGTGTGCCGCCGGTGAGGTCATGGCCCGGGCGAATTCCCGGGAGTGAATAATGAGTTGCTCCGGCACGGTGGCCATCTCGGGGTGCAGTGTAGGGCACCGGTAGCTCACGTTGCCCACGTCGCTGGAACCAGACGCTTCCTCCGGGAGCGAACAGGGGTAGCCCAGTCCTTCGATGATCTCCGTCATCAGCCGCTCCGCCGCAGGATTGCGGACCATGTCGTCCATGGCTTTTTCGTAGGTGCGCCAGGTGACGGTCGTACCCGTGGCGAGGGCTGCGCCACGGGCACAATTCCACACCTGCTCGAGAAGCGCGTCGAGCTCTTTTCTCCGGGGAGCACGGAAGTAGAAGCGTGCCTCCGCGACCTCCGGAACGATGTTCGGCGCCGCTCCGCCGGAAACGACGATGCCGTGCATGCGGATTTCGGGCCGCACGTGCTGACGGAGCATATCCAGGGCGTGAAAGAAAAGCTGCACACCATTGAGGGCGTTCTTCCCCTCCCAGGGAGATGCCGCAGCATGGGCGGGTTTGCCCTGAAAGCGGAACTCCACCCCCTCCATGGCCAGACACTTGCAGACGACCTGCGTCCGCCCCGATTCGGCATGAATCATCATCGCCAGGTCAACGCCGTCGAAAAGCCCGGCTTCCGCCATGCCGATCTTTGCACCGTCGGTCTCCTCCGCAGGCGTTCCCACCACCCGCACAGATCCGGGAAGCTCTGGGAAGAGCGATGCCAATGCCGCTCCGGCAAGGGCGGATGCGGCACCGCTCCAATTGTGCCCGCAGCCGTGGCCGATCTCGGGAAGCGCATCGTACTCGGCGAGAAAAACCACGCGAGGCGACGGGGCGGATCCCGCTTCGGCACAGAAGGCCGTCGCATATCCTCCGTAGGAAGAAGTTACGGTAAATCCATGTTCCCGCAAAATCCCCTCCCACAGGCGGCTCGCTTCATGTTCCTGGTGTCCCAGTTCCGGATGCGCGGCGATCCAGTCACTTGCGGCGAGAAAGGGAGCATGTCTCGTGCGGATAAAGTCGATGAGCCCTTGCATTCGTTCTTCCATGACACAGCATTCCTCCTCTCTTTATGAATGTCTTTTTTCGTTAAAACACCTGCGACATTTCCTGTACGTTACACAGAAGCCTTCCTTCGGTCAATGTGCCAGGATGTCGTGATTTTTCCCCCGGAAACCCACCAAAAAGGACAAACGCATACAAAGTGCACTTTACGTCGGCCTTTGGAGGCCATAGAGAACTTTTTCGGCAACGCCGACTCATGCCAGCGCCTGATGCGGGCACTGTGCGTCGCAACCTGTGAGGCGCAGTTGAAGTCCAACCGCTACCGCAACATGGACCTGTTGATCGAACACAAAAAAGACACTCCTGGAAAAGTGCGGCTCATCGCCGCAGGCGGCCGTGACCATCCGCCGAACACCATGAAAACCTTTTTGCACAACTTGAAACCACACAACTCAGCGCGCCCAACGGGGAAGATGTGCCTGGAAAAAGCGAGAGCCCCGAAGACACGCGACGCTTTGTCATGACGGCCGGGACAGGCACGTCGGAAGAAACAGACGGATGAGAGAAAGTTTGAAGGATGAGGGGTGGGTGAAATTTTATGTGTTCAAAATGAAGCGCCCTGCGACGTCTCTTGAAAAGGGACACCACAGGGCGTGTTTGTTTGAAACCGATCTCGTCGCGACCTTCGGACGGGTTTCACAAAACGGACGGAAACAAGAGAGCGTCTTCCAGAAAAGAGACGATACACCCCGGTTTTTTCGCTATCAGGACACAACTTTCACGTAGGTGAGCAGGTCGTCCCCGGAGCGGTAGAAATCGGCGATCCTCCCCACAAGGGAGAATCCGCAGCGTTCATAGAAGACACGCTGCCCCGCATACTCCTCTTTGCCGGAGGTCTCCACCCGGACGATGCCTCGCCCCGTCAAAGCCCGGAGCGCATCCTCCATGACCACCACGAGACGACGTCCCACGCCGGTACAGTGCAAGGAGGGGTCCACGACAATCCAGTAGAGGTCGTAGGCAAATGCGGTCATGGGTGTCCTTCCGTAGATCAGGAAACCGACAGGACGATCTTGCGCGCGGAGTGTGCAAAGCCGATAGGCCGTCTCATCCTGAGCGCCCCCATCACCTCGAAGAGTATCCCGCAACACTTCCTCCAGGACCTCAAGTTCCTGGGGTGTAAAGGCTCCAGTCCGGGCAGCCATCTCCAGCAGAACATCGATCTCTTCGTTCACGCTCTTCCCTCCTTGGAGCACTCTTTCCGGCAAGACGGACAAGACGCGACACCACTTCCGGGTAGGAATACCCCCGAAAAGCACCCTGACGGGCGAGGCCGCTTTCCGGACTGAGATCCGGATTCGGATTCACTTCGAGCACATGGAGTCTCCCATCCCGCTCACGGAGATCCACCCGGAAATATCCCCGACAGCCGAGCACCCTCCCCGCCTTTGCCGCAATGGAGTGAATGCGCTTCCGAAGCGAGGGGGGAATTCCTTCCTCGACGCGGACTTCGATTGCATACGAGGGATTCTCCGGATCCCACTTGGAGGCATAGTTGAGAAAAGGAGGCACGTCTCCGTACCCTTCGTAGTCGATGACCGAAACACCGAGCAGCTCGTAGCGGACATTGCCGAGAAATCCCACGTTGAATTCCCTTCCGGGAAGAAATTCCTCCACGAGAACTCCTCCGGGAAAAGAGGCGAGCATGCACGACAGCACGTCCACGAGCTGTTCCGGTGTTCGGACGAGGGCATCGTCACCGATTCCCACGCTGCCGTCCTCGCAGCAGGGTTTGCAGAAAAGGGGATACTTCAGGGAGGGCATGGCACCATTCCAGTCGTTTCGGACACAAAAACCGGGAGCGACGGGAAGGCCTGCCTTTCGGAGGCGCTCCTTCGCCTCCGCCTTGTCAAGGCAGTGAGCAAGCGTTTCCGGGGGATTTCCCGTGAAGGCAAGCCCCAGCTCCTCAAGAACGGCGCAGAAACGAATCTCCGCTGCGGAATCGGCACTGAAGCCCTCGAAGAGATTGAAGACGCACTTCGGACGTAGCGAGAGCAGTTCCGCCCGGAGTGACATGCACCCTTCCTCCGTGAGATGTTCCGGGGTGACATCGAAGAGCCGAACCTCGTGCCCCTCCTCCCGGAGGGCCGCCGCCACGGATTCGCGGCACCGGAGCGAGTCAAGCACATCTTCCCGCTCGGTCGCCTCCCGGCCGGTAACCACCACCACGGGACTGTCGCTCCGCGAAGCACGCCTCATGACGCCACCCGCAGACGAAAAGGTTCGAGAAGGCCACACCGGCGAAGCGCGGTGTCGAAAAGGCCCCGAATGATGTCGTCATAGGCGACGCCGTTCACCCCGCAGGAAATGGGGAAATCACTGTAACCGGGGCGAAGACCAGGAAGGGGGTTCACGTCGATGATACGGGGGACACCCTGCACATCGGTACGGAAGTCGATCCGCGCCAGATCACGAAGCTCCAGGACCTCGAAGGCCCTAACGGCCCTGTTTTCGAGAAAGGCCGTCACGGAAGGCTCAAGCGCGCTCCGCCCTTCGTAGACCATGTGGTCCATCCAGTCGGGATCCCGCTTGTTCTCGAGGGAATAGAGAAAATTCTCCCGATACCTGTCGGAGCGGATACGCATGAGCCCGACCGCCTCGGGGGGATTTCCCAGAAGGGAGACCGTGTATTCGTCTCCCGGAAGATATTCCTCCACGAGAGCCGCCTGGGCGTAACGCTCCCAGATGCGGGAGACGAGAAAGGGTAGTCGTTCCGCATCGGTGGTCGTGGAATCGGCGAAAACGCCCTTGGAGGAACCCTCCCAGCGGGGTTTCACAATCACCTTTCCGTGCCGTTTCAGAAGCATTTCCGCCTCCGAAAGTTCTCCTCCGGGGGAAATCATGCACCCCTCGGGAACCGGCAGATGTTCCGCCGCGAGAACGGTGCGCGTGAGATGCTTGTCGAGGGTCAGCGCCAGTGCCACGGGATCGGATCCGGTGAAGGGAATGTCAAGGCTCTCCAGAATGCAGGGAACCTGGGATTCCCTGCCGCGTCCGCCGCCTCGCCCTTCGGCGATGTTCAACACGAAATCCGGGCGGATCCTGCTGAGTGTTTCGAGGAAATGCTCGTCCTGTTCGAGGCGCAAGGGAGAAAAACCGATCTTGCGGATTTCCGTCTCCAGAGAAGAGATGGTTTCGATGGAATCATACTCTTCGTACCGGTCATCTCCGTCGTCGGTCCATTGCCGGAGATTGTAGGTGATGCCCACGGTAAGTACAGGTTGCGGCTCTTCCGCTTTGGGAATGCCCTCGTTCATTATAGGTGTCGCCCCCTCGGGTCATTGATCGGGCTCCCGTTTTCGGGAGGATGAGAAATAACGCAACAGCAACGCTCTCCGCAAGTGAATTCTGCAGTGCATGCAACCCCTCCTCGCCCTTCCTCCTCGCCTCCATCAGTGAAGATATACTGTCCTCGTTACCTCGCTGCCGAAACGAACAACGCCCTTCCTCGACAGTTTCGGACGTGCTGCATACGGTCCATTTCTCGACTGTCGGAGAAGGGCGATTCGGCCCACTGAGATCTCCCGCGCAGACACCCCCGCAGGCAGACCTCGGAACATATGGGGGGAACTGTCATCGTCTCCTGGCACAAAGGGCGGGCAGACGCCCTTCTGACGCGGATTGTAGCAGAAAAGCGAAAGAACGCAACGGGAAAATCGACAGGAACGACAGGCTTTCTTCAATGGTGGAGAAAGCCTGTCGCCATCCGGAAAAACAAAGCCCCGAAAGCCTGGGGCTTTCGGGGCAAGAAGGTGCAACGAGACATTTTTTCTTTCCGTACGACGACACAACACGACAAAAATTCAATTCGCGACGGAACGTTCCGAGCGGGAGGACTCCCGCGGAGTGGACGCGGCGCAGAGAGCGCCCAGATCGTTCCGGAGGAACACGATCTTTTGCCACAGGTCTTCCACGATACGGACATCCAGGGGGCGCTCGGAGAGCGTCACTTTAAGGGCTTGTTCGGCCTGCCGAAGTTCAAGTGCCCTCTCCCTGGCAAAACGGGCTTCGGCAGGCCAGTCCGCCATAAGCGACAGAGACTCGTCAGCGGTCTGCACGGAGCTGACGGCGTAAATCCCCCGGGCAAATGCGGCAGAGGTCTGAAAGAGGGGTTTCGTCCTCCCCTCACCGGTTTTTGAGGATTTTTCGCCGCCTTTTCTCTCCTCGGAGAGATCGACGGAGAACTCCTTCCCCGCGGGAATGCCCTTGAGAACCATATCGAGACCGGCCGCAAGAAAATGACCGCCTCCGGTCAACAGGACCAACGCCATTGCGCCAAGCAGGAACGGCCGCATCATGAACGAAAACCTCCTCCGGGCGAGCGTGGGATGCCTCGATTTGTTCCGTTCCAGTATATCCGCCACATCGTGCTCCCGCATCCTCCGGAAGAACCAGCGCCGCCTCCGTAAAAATACGGAAGCGGCGCTGTGGGGAGAAGGAAGCGATCCTCCTCCGGAGGGTCGGGCCGAAATGGAAAGCGGCAGCGGAACACTTCCCGTCAATGCCCTCCCTCAAGCTTGCGCAGCAGGCTCCTCGGCGTTTCCGGAGCGACAAAGAGGGTAAAGACTCCCGCGTTCGTGCCCACGGGAACGCGCACGACCTCCAGATCCCCACCGAATCCGACGTTTTGCTCGGTGAAGGGAGGGAGCAGGTCCATCTCCACGCCCTCGTGGGAGCAATTCACGGCAAAGAGGCCGTTCACGAGATTCAGAAACTCGGCGATGGATGCCTGGGCGAACTCGTCGAAACGCCCCAGCTTCTCTCCGGCGAAACGGGACGCAAGGGGAAGAAACACATCCTCCTTTGCCGCAACAGCCGAGAAAAAGGGGACTTTTCCCTTGAACAATTGTATGGTCACATGGGGAAAATCTCCATAGGTATCCGCCGTCTCCGGCACGAGAGAGGCTCCCGCATCGAGAAAACGAATCACGTTCCGGAGAAAAAGAGAGATGTACTTCACGAAAAACTGCTGTTTCAGAACGTTCCGCCCCCGGAAGAGAATCCACACCAGCGCTTCCACGTCACCCCTTCGGATCGCCTCGAACTGCTTTTCGTCGATGGCATTCTTCTCCCTGTAATCCCTGAGAATGGTTTCGAAGCGCCCCCAGGAAAAAAGCCCCTCTTCGACGAGGCTCTGTCCGAGAAGCAGATCTTCCTTGGGCTGGGTGCGCAGAAGCTCCTGAAGCTGCGCGTCCGTCAGGTAGCCCTTCTCCACGGCGAGATCCCCGAAACGAAGATCCCGCGTCTTCTGCAGCTCGTGAACCTCCTCGACCTGCGCAGCAGCCATGTAGCCCGCGTTGATGGCAAGGGTTCCGATCTTGACCTTGGCGGAAGCGGCCCGGTCGAGCACCCTTCGGAACTGCTCGGGCGTGACGAGACGCTCTTCGAGAAGGTACTCTCCCAGAAGTCGGCTAAGCATGGTCTCCCTCCTCCAGGATGCGGCGCACGATGTTCGCGATGCGCGCATCCGTGCTCGGCTTTTGGACGAAATCGAAAGCGCCTGCATCGATGGCCCGCTTCAGGTTTTGGGACGTGCCCACCGAGGATGCCATGACGACCCGCGCACCCGGATCAATCTCACGAATCTCCTCCAGCGCGACAATGCCGTCCTTGACGGGCATGACGATATCCATGAAGACCAGATCCGGCTTGTTCTCCCGGTAGAGTTCCACCGCCGTGGCGCCATCCTCCGCCTCGAGAATGACCATTTCTGCGAGAGCAAGCAGTTGATTCCTCAGTTTTTTTCGCACCAACATCGAATCGTCGCACACGAGTACGGTGAGCTTCTCCTTCACATCCATGCACCTCCAGATCATCGCAGGCAGACAGCCCCTCGCCGAAAAGCGCGGTAACAGGATCGCCGAACAGGAGAAACAACGGTGCGCCGCCGGAATGATACGATAAATCGCTGCAAAACAACAACAACTCCCGCAGGCGATCCGGGGGAGGTCCCTTGCATTCTACGCTATTCGCCGCAGGACGTCACGCCGCTTTTTTATGTTGTTCCCTCGTGCACGTTTTGGTCCTTTCGTTTTTCGGAATATTGTTGTGAAAGAGACGTTTTTGGCGTATCATGAGGGTGCACCTCTCCGGGAGGAGAGGTGTCTCTTTGTGATGATCAGGTTTCCCCCGCCTTTTTCGTTCGGGCAGGAGCGAGAGGGGCGGGGAAGAAACACCGGAGGTCGGATACACGAGCATTTTCCGTGTCAGGCGGCGTTCCCGGAGGGGGCGCCGAGAGGGTTTTCACATTTCAGGATTTTTCAGGAGAGCGGCTCCTTCCTCAAATGCAACCGACGCGAGCGCTTCCACCCCATCGCCGTTTTCCCGAAAGATCCTACGAACGTTTTTAAGGAGGTCTCGCAATGGTACGACCCAATGTAACGCTCGACGGCAACGAAGCGGCGGCATATGTAGCGCACCTCACCAACGAGGTCATCGCCATCTATCCCATCACGCCATCGTCTCCCATGGGCGAATGGGCCGACGAATGGTCCTCGAAAAACATGACCAATATCTGGAACACCGTTCCCCAGGTAACGGAGATGCAGAGCGAAGGCGGAGCCGCCGGCGCAGTACACGGCGCACTTCAGGCGGGAGCGCTCACCACCACCTTCACCGCCTCCCAGGGACTCCTCCTCATGGTGCCCAACCTCTTCAAAATCGCGGGAGAACTCACGCCCACGGTCTTCCACGTCTCGGCCCGCACCGTGGCGACCCACGCACTTTCCATCTTCGGCGACCACAGCGACGTCATGGCCGCCCGCAGCACCGGATTCGCCCTGCTCGCCTCCAGCTCCGTACAGGAAATCATGGACACGGCCCTCATCGCCCAGGCGGCGACCCTCGAGGCGCGAGTTCCCTTCATCCACTTCTTCGACGGCTTCCGGACCTCTCACGAGGTACAGAAGGTGGAACAGCTCACCCGTGAAGACGTGCGTGCCCTCATCGACGACGAACTCGTGGCAGCCCATCGGAAGCGGGCGCTCAATCCGGAGCATCCGGTCATCCGGGGCACCGCCCAGAACCCGGACGTCTTCTTCCAGGCCAGGGAGGCATGCAATCCCTTCTACGCCGACTGTCCCCGGATCGTCCAGAAGGCCATGGACGCCTTCGCCAAAGTCGTCGGCCGTCAGTACCACCTCTTCGACTACGTGGGTGCCCCCGACGCGGAGCGCGTGGTGATCGTCATGGGCTCCGGCGCGGAGACCACCCAGGAAACCGTGGACTACCTCGTCGCCTCGGGCGAGAAGGTGGGCATGATCAAGGTGCGCCTCTACCGCCCCTTCTCGGCGGAGCATTTTCTCAAGGCCCTTCCCGCAACGGTGAAGCACATCGCCGTCCTCGACCGCACTAAGGAACCCGGTGCGGAGGGTGAACCGCTCTTCCTCGACGTCGCGACGGTCATCAAGGACTCCAGGCCTGCCGTCTCCGTCATCGGCGGCCGGTATGGTCTCTCCTCCAAGGAATTCACCCCCGCCATGGTGAAGGCCGTCTTCGACGAACTTGCCAAAGCGACGCCCAAGAAGCACTTCACGGTGGGCATCGAGGATGACGTAACGCACCTGAGCCTTCCCGTGGATGCCTCCTTCTCCACGGAAAACCCCAAGACGAAGAGCTGCCTCTTCTACGGCCTCGGTGCCGACGGCACCGTGGGTGCCAACAAGAACTCCATCAAGATCATCGGAGAGGACACGGACAACTTCGCCCAGGGCTACTTCGTCTACGACTCGAAGAAATCCGGAGGAATCACTATCTCCCACCTCCGCTTCGGCCCCGATCCGATCCACGCGCCCTACCTGGTGACCCGGGCGGACTTCCTGGCCTGTCACCAGTTCTCCTTCCTCGAACGGTACGATATGCTGAAAAACCTCAAGTCCGGAGGGATCTTTCTCCTGAACAGCATCTACGGCCCCGACGAGGTCTGGAATCATCTGCCGGAAAAGGTGCAGAAACAAATCCTGGACAAGAAGATCCGCTTCTACGTCATCAACGGCTATGAGGTCGCGGAAAAGACCGGCATGGGCGGGCGCATCAACACTATCATGCAGACCTGCTTTTTCGCCATCAGCGGTGTTCTCCCCAAGGACGAGGCCATCGCCGCCATCAAGAAGGCCATCGAGAAGACCTACGGCAAACGGGGCGAAGCGGTGGTGCGGCAGAACTTCGCCGCCGTGGACGCAGCCTTGGCACACCTCCACGAGGTGAAGACCGACGGGCTTTCCGTGTCCGCCGCGTTCGACATGCGTCCCGCGGTTCCCGCGGAGGCGCCGGATTTCGTGAAGAACGTCCTGGGTCCCATCATCGCCAACGAGGGCGACGACCTTCCCGTGAGCGCCATGCCCGTCGATGGCACCTTTCCTGCCGCCACGACCCAGTGGGAGAAGCGAAACATCGCCCTGGAGATCCCCGTCTGGGATCCCGAGGTCTGCATTCAGTGCGGCAAGTGCGTCGTCATGTGCCCCCATGCGGTGATCCGGTCCAAGGTTTATGATCCCGCACTCCTCGACAAAGCACCCACGACCTTCAAGTCCGTGAATGCCAACTGGAAGAGCTTCCCCGGACAGAAGTTCACCGTCCAGGTAGCTCCCGAGGACTGCACAGGCTGCGGTCTCTGCGTGCAGAACTGCCCCGCCAAGAACAAGTCGAATCCGGAGCGAAAGGCCATCAACATGTCGCCGCAGCCGCCCCTTCGGGAACAGGAGCGGGAGAACTTCGCCTTCTTCCTCTCCATCCCCGACGTGGCCCGCAAGGATCTGAACCTCAACGTCGTCAAGGACGTGCAGCTCCTCCGCCCTCTCTTCGAGTTCTCCGGAGCCTGCGCGGGATGCGGCGAGACACCCTACGTGAAACTTCTCTCCGCCCTCTTCGGCGACCGGGCGCTCGTAGCGAACGCCACGGGGTGTTCCTCCATCTACGGCGGGAATCTTCCCACCACCCCCTGGGCGGTGAATGCCGACGGACGGGGACCGGCCTGGGCGAACTCCCTCTTCGAGGACAACGCGGAGTTCGGCATGGGCATGCGCCTCGCCGTGGACAAGCAGAACGAGTTCGCCCGGGAGCTGCTTGCGAAGCTCGGCGGCACCGTGGGCGACGACCTCGTGAAGAACATCCTCGAGGCGGACCAGACCACCGAAGAAGGCATCGCCACCCAGCGCGACCGTGTGGCGACTCTCAAGGCCAAGCTCGCAACGAGCACCGCCACCGAAGCGAAACTGCTGCTGCCGGTTGCGGACGCTCTCGTGAAGCGAAGCGTCTGGATCGTCGGCGGCGACGGATGGGCCTACGACATCGGTTACGGCGGGCTGGACCACGTGCTGGCCTCGGGCCGCAACGTGAACGTTCTCGTTCTGGACACCGAGGTCTACTCCAACACGGGAGGACAGATGTCCAAGTCCACGCCCATGGGCGCAGTGGCCAAGTTCGCCGCGGGGGGCAAGCAGGCCTTCAAGAAGGATCTGGCCATGATGGCCATGAGCTACGGCTCCGTCTACGTGGCGCGGATCGCTTTCGGCGCCAACGACAATCATGTGGTAAAGGCCTTCCGTGAGGCCGAATCCTACGAGGGGACCTCTCTCATCCTCGCCTACTCCCACTGCATCGCCCACGGATTCGACCTGAAGACAGGCATGAGCCAGCAGAAAAAGGCCGTGGAGTCCGGGCACTGGCCGCTCCTTCGGTACGACCCGCGCCTCGCCGAGGCGGGAAAGAACCCTCTCCAGCTGGACAGCAAGGAGCCCACGCTGCCTCTCAAGGACTACGTCTACGGAGAGACCCGGTACGCCATGCTCCATCGGGCACACCCGGCGGAATCGGAGGCACTCATCGAGGCCGCCCAGAAGAACATCCTCTCCCGGTGGAAGCTCTACAAGTACATGGCCTCCATGCCCGAAACGGAGGCGTAGGGGGGAGCGGATTCCGCCACCCCGCGACAACGCCGCTCTCCATAAGCATTCCATGGAGCATGAGGCGAGAGACATTTCCTTGAAATTCCGAAAAGCAAGCCACCCCCTGCGCTATAATGCAGGGGGTGGCTTGCCACTGAGCACATCTTCGAAAGGACGATGAGACGTCATGGCGAGGAAATCCCTTGCCTTTCCGTTCCTGACAGGTTTGATGCTTTTCTGTTTCGCTGCGACGGCCCTTGCCCAGACGGCATCGCTGCACCCGAAGACCGTGACGTCTCCGGGCATCACCCTTTCCTATCCGGACGTCCTGCTCCCCAAGAATGCCGGAGCGACAACCGCCATCAACGAGGAAATCCAGAAGCTTATGGAGTACGTCCTCGTCGAATTCGGCAAGGAGGATCCCACGGAATTCACGGGAGAACTCTCCTGGGAGGCGACACGAAACGACAAAGGCCTGGTGAGCCTTCTCTTCACGCAATTCACATACTTTCAGGGAGCCGCCCACCCCGGCACGTGGCTTTACGCCCGCACCTTCTCGGAGGAGGACGGCGCGCTCCTCGCCCTGAAGGATCTTTTTCTTCCCGACAGCGACTGGGAAAAGGCACTGGACGAGCGCATGTCCTCCATGATCCGGCAGAAACAGGAAAATGGAGAGATCACTGCAATGCTGGAGGATTTTCGAGGTGTGGGGGCCACGGTGGACCAGTTTTATCTCACCGACGACGCACTGGTTCTTTTCTGGGAGGACGGAGACTACACTCCCCACTGCGACGGCACGCCGACCTTTTCCATTCCTTTGACCACACTGACGGAGCACCTGAAACCGGATCTGCTCCGCTGAGACATCCCCATTTCTCGCAAGGAGGTTTCCATGTTTCCTTTCTCCGATTCGGGCATCCCTGAAAAGCGCGTTGCCCTGCCCTCCGTCGAGGGGGCAAAGGAACTCGCTGACAGAGTGGAGGAGGCGTTTCTCCAGGCCCTTGCCGAGAAAGAGAACTCCCTGACGAGGAAGACGCCTCCCACGGCGGACATGCTCCGGGAAGCCCGCAACACCGCTTTGGCCTGTCTTTCCGAACCCGTCGCCATGGTCATGGAGAACTCCTTTTCCGTCGCGAGTGAACAAGAGAACTCTTTCGCCCCCTTCTTCGCCGATGAGATCCCTTCAGGGCGTCTCGCCGCCATCGCCGCCGCGGGCAGCCTCGGCGGCATGCTTCTCCTTGAGCCGCTCGCTACATACCTGTTGCACATTCCTAAAATGGGACTCTTTCTCGGCGCCCCTCTCGGGGCGTGGCTCCTTCCGAAACTGTGCTTTTTCCTTGAAGAGAATTCTCACCTTCGGCGTGGACTCCTTGCGGCGCTGGGGGTAGCGACTCTCGCCGACCTGACGGGATTCGGCCCGACCGCCTTGGTAAAGCGGCTTTTCGGCGTGCCCTCCGGGGGTGGGAAAACGCGGCGTCTCTTCCTCTACGGAGGCATTCTCTTTCTGTTCTTTCTCTGCCGCCCCCGCAAGGTCTTCCGACGGCACGAAGCGGCGGCGGCCCTGAAAAACAGCGTTCGCGCCGCTCTCGATGCGGAAGGGAGAGCCCTTCAGGCGCTTCCTCCTCCACCGACATCTCCGGAAAAATCCGCCTCCCTGACCGCTCTGGATGTCCTCTCCCGCCTCGCCGGCCCGCTGGAGGATCTTGCCGCTGCCACACAGGCCCCTCCGGAAGGGGCGGAACGGGACGGGACACTCCGCGCCGCCGCGGCACATCTGGTTCAAGAAGCCGCTCTCGCCGGATACTCCCTGGAACCCTCTCCTTCCGATCCCGACGCGGAGAGCGCCCCGGAAACTCCTCTCGCATGGAGCGAGGACCTCGCAACGCATTTCAAGACCTTCGGACACATTCTTCCCGGAGATCCCGTCCGGGTGGAACGCAAGCCGGTCCTCTGGAATGGACAGGTTCTTTCCAAGGGATTGCTCCGGAAAAGGAGAGTTCCGTGACACGTCCGGACATCCTGGCCGTGGACTTCGGCACGAGCAATACCCATCTCTGCCGTTGCAGTGCCGACGAACCGCTTCCCTCTCCGGTCTCCCTGGACCGAAACGGCCGCCCGGGCATTCCCACGGCACTCCTCCACCGCCCGGACGGAACGATCCTCATCGGCCACGAGGCACTGGAGGAATGGGGCGAGACACCGCTTTCCCTGCGGCGTGATCTGCGGCTCCGGGTGCACTTCAAGCCGGATCTCCTTGGTGACCCGCAGTGTGAGGAGGACGCCCGCCTCTTTCTCGGCGCTCTCCACTCCCGATGCGCCGCCACGTTTCTGCGCACTCCGGAAAAGACGGCAACACTCTTCGGAGTCCCCGGCGAGGCCTCGCTGGGGTATCGGGCCGCACTCCGGCGACTCGCCTCGGAAGGTGGCTTTCCGGAGATCTCTCTTCTTGCGGAACCCTGGGGGGCGATCCTGTATCATCTGAACCGGAAGGACCTCTCTCTGACGCTCCGGGAGGCGACGAGAAGCGTTCTCGTTGTGGATTTCGGCGGCGGAACCTGCGATTTCGCCCTGCTTCGCCGGGGAAAACTCGTCTCTTCCTGGGGAGACATGCTCCTGGGGGGACGCCTGCTCGACGACCTCTTCTTCCAGTGGTACCTGGAGCAGCAGCCGGACAAGCGGGAGGAACTCGCCGCCTCCGGCGACGAATACATCGTGCACTGGCACTGGTGCCGGGAGTGCAAGGAGCGTTTCTCCACCTTCCTGGCCTCGCGGCGGGAACAGGGGCGCGATGCCGCCCCCTGGAGCGCCCCCATGGGGCCGGGAGGTCTCTACGGACGTTTTGAGGGACTCACCGAAGGAGCATTTCTGGAACGCGCCGCTTCCTACACGCCGTCACGGGAATTCCTCGAACGTCTTCGCGCTTCGGAAGAACCGCAAGGCCCCGCACTGGCCGACCGATCCGGCACGGATCTTTTCGCCCGCTTCCGCAAAGCGCTTCTGGAAGGGCTTGGAGACGGCGGGGGCATCGTCGGTGTGGACAAGGTGATCCTCACGGGGGGGAGCAGCCTCTGGCCGTTTCTGCCCTCCATGGTGGCCGAAACGCTCGCGCTTCCTCCGGAGCGGGTGGTGACCAGCGAACGCCCCTACGCCAACGTGGCGGAGGGGCTCTCCCTCTACCCAGCACTCCGAAGGCGGAGCAACGGCATAAAGGAGCGCCTGTATCGCGGTCTTCCCGCTTTCCTCGAAACGCTGGAGAAAACGCTCCTTGCGGAACGGATACGGGACTTGGAGACGCGCATCTGCCGTCGCACGGAGGAGCGCCTCTTTGCAAAGCGGCTTCGCCCTCTCCTGGAGGAGTTCCGCATCGAGGGCGGTTCCGTGGCGAACTTGGAGAAGCGCCTGAAAAGAACGGCGGAGGGATTCGCCCCGTCGCTCCGGAACATCGTCGAGGAAGCCCTCGGAGAGGTCTTCTCCGGACTCGACACGGCCGTTCGCGGCGCGGCCCGGGACTGGTTCCGCCGGGAAGGCGTCGCCTACGTGCCGGAAGAACTGCTCGACACGGAGGAACTCTCCTCCGAGCGTGTCGCCGGACTTCACGCACAGATGAATGTGGGGAAACTCGGCAGCGGCTACGTGGAATTCGCCACCCTCGCCACGGTGATCCTCACCGCAACGGTCTGCGGAGGCGGCGGTACCGCCCTGTTGCTCTCCGGGCCTCTCGGCCTCGTTCTCGGCGCACTGCTCGGCATTTTCCTCGCCATGGCAGGAAAGAAGGCGGGGAAAAATCTTCCGCTCCCGGGACTGCTCACCCGACATCTCCTTTCGGAAAAAGCCATCGACACATGCCTCGACGACGCAAAACAGACCTTCCGCACCGCCCTCTCCTCCCGCATCGACAAGGAACTCCTCCCGGCGAAAGAAATCCTCCGCCGCCGTCTCGACGAGGCGCTCCGGGAGATCATCGACTCTCTTTCTCTCCTTCACCAGATCGGAGAGGAGAAGGAACCGCCCCGGTAAGGCACGGAAAGGGTTGGTACTTCAGGCCCTCAACGAAACCTCGGGGACATCGGATCACGCCCCGGGCAAAAAGGTTTTCTTCTCTCCGTCTCCGTGCTCTTCGCGTCGTTTCGCCTCGTTGAGCCGTATTGCCCCGCGGGGGCAGGCGGCAACGCAACCGAGACAGCCGAAACACGAAGAGGACACGGGAAGCGTCCCGGAATCCTCGCCCCTTGCCTTTCTCGCCGCCACCTCGTTCAAAAGTGGTTCCAGAAGCCGATCCGGCATGTGACACGCCTTCGTGCAGGCACGACACCCCACGCAGCTGCGTACGTCCAGCGCCACGGGACTTCGTTTCGCTGCCCCCGCCAGAAGGGTCCCCAGCGTTCCACCGGGGCAGACGTGAAGGCAGAACGCCCGGGGCTCGAAGACGATCCCCATGACCGCCGCGAGCAGGATCATGCTCTGGCAGAACCGCAAAAAAAGCCAGCCGTGTGCATCGTAGGATGCAAAGGCCACGGGCAATCCCAAATGGACGTTTACGTACCAGATCACTCCGGCGAACCAGGCGATCATGCCTCCCACGAAGAGCGCCCGGAGCACGTTTCCCTTTCCGAGCCAGCTCGGAAAGGGAAACAACCGCAGAGAAACGCGGCTCCACACGAGGTCCGTGAGCCCTCCGTTCGGACAGAGCATGCCACACCACACTTTTCCCCGAAGCACCGAGAGCATCGCTCCAAGCCCGAGCATCATCACGCAGAACCACCATTGTTTCATGATCATCACGGTCACGAGAAACGCAATGACGAGTTGCGCCTGCAGAATACGCCGCACCTTCGGCCAGGCGCTTCCCAGAGGATTTGCCATGTCTTTCACTCCCCGCTTTCTTTCAGTCTTTTCGGAAAATATTATACCCATCATGGGTATAATCGTCCAGACGTAAGAACGCCGCGCATTCTCTCCCTCGAAAACCCGTGTCCATTCACTCCCAGTTTCACAGGAGCAACTCTGTCACAAAGAGATGTTCCGTCGCTCCACTGGCGCCGCACTTGGAAAAGGTGGCGTTTTTCCTTATAATTAGCAAAAATGTCCGTGTCCTTTTTTTCAGGATACAGCGTTTTCTCTTTCGTGTCCGTGGAGGTGATGCCGAAAAGAAGACAACTCCTCACAGCAGTGAGCACACCGTTGTTCCGGGGCTCGCACGAGATGCGGCCATGGCCATGAAGTCGCGACTGAAGACATGGGAGGTGCAAGAGATGAGAGGAAAGCCCCTGTCCCGATCGGTGCCGTCGATTCTGCTCGTCCTCTGTTTCGCGCTGTTCGTTTCCGTTTCCCTGGCGGAAGCGAAGGCGGAGTATTCCTGGAAATTCGCCCAACCCTGGACGCGTCCGCTGCAGAACAAGGGGTATGAGCTTTTCTGCGACAAGGTCAAGGAGTATTCGAACGGAAGAATTGAAATCAAGTTCTTTCCTGACGGACTTCTCGGAACCCACGACGAGTCGTTCCACGCGGTACAGATGGGTAGCGAAGCCCTCGGCGTCTTCGCCCCCTACGTCAATCTCGTTCCCGGGGGCATGCTGAACTGGATGCCCTGGACCATCGAAAACTGGGAGGAGTGCAAGGTCGCCTTCATGCCTCCCGACGGCATTCTCTATAAAGTCATGCAGAAGGCGTGGAACGAAGTGGGCATGCATCAGCTCTTCGTGGTCTCTCAGGGTGCTTATGGTCTCGCCAACAATGCCCGCCCTCTCCGCTCTCCCGATGATCTCAAAAACCTCAAAATGCGTGTTTCCGCCTCGCTGGCGAGCGTGAAGATGCTGGGCAACATGGGGAAGGGAACAGGCATGACCATGGAGACCATCCCCTGGGCGGAACTGTACAACGCGCTCTCCCGGGGTGTCGTGGACGGCTGCTGGTCCATGTGGCCCTCTCTCGTGGAAGAACGCCATTACGAAGTGCTGAAACACTACTCGGACGTGAATTTCCTCTGGGACGTGAACAACGTGGTCATCAACAAGACCATCTGGGACAAGCTCCCCGACGACCTCAAGGATGCCGTGAACAAAGCCGCACGTGATGCGGAGGCTTTCCTCTACGACGTGCAGGAAAAAGCGGAGGCGGAGTATATCAAGAAACTCTCCGAAGTGGGCGGCTTTGAAATCACCAAGCTGACCCCCGAGGAGCGGGAAGTTTTCCGGGCGAGGTCGAACATGCCCGAAATCTGGGATGAACTCTGCAAACCCTGGCTCGACAAGCACTATCCCGGCGAGAACATGACCGAAAAGGTACAGGAGGAACTGCTGAAAATCCACAAGGAGATCCTGACAAAGCAGAATCCGTAGGAAAACCGCCATCGGCGCCGTATCCCACCGCTCCGACCGTACAGGGAGTGGCGGGATACGGCACCTCTCACGCGAAAAAACCGCCTTTTCGAGGTGTTGTCTTCTTTTCTTCGAGGAAATCTCCGCTCCCCTGTGAAGCAGAGGGCTTCCTTCCGGTCCCTTCCGCTGACCGTGGCGAAAGGCACTGCCCGGCGAGGGACTTTCGGAAGGAAACGACGCACACCGGAAGCGCACAACGGATCAACGACAAGGAGGAATTCCATGACGTCTTCAGGCCGCTTTTTCCAGTGCTTTCTTCGCGCCATTGAAATCGCCGAGAACCTCCTCTGCGGCCTTGGCCTGCTCATCGTCACGGCCATGACGTTCTTTCAGGTCCTCAACAGATACTGGCTCCACCTGGAGATCATGTGGCTCGGAGACCTGTCTCTCTACCTCTTCATCCCCTTCGTCTTTCTCACCATCGCGCTCACGACAAGGGAGAAAGGGCATACCGCCGTGGATGTGTTCGGCGAGAAACTTTTCAAGGAGAAACCCCGAGAATTCGCCCTCTACAAGATCGCACTGCAGCTCGCATCTCTCGGAGTACTCCTGCTGTTCGCCCAACCCACGTATGAGTTCGCTCTCGCTTCGGTCCGCTATCCACAGTACGGCACACTGGTGACGTGGTTCAACACAAGCTGGCTCATGCAAAGCCTTTTTGTCTCGGTCCTTCTCTGTATCGTGCATCTTCTGGCCGTCATCGCCAGGGACACCGTCGAATACCGGAACCGTTTCGTCAAACCCGGAGGGAGGAACCCTTCATGAGCATCGGGGTGCTGTTCGCCTTCGTGGTCTTTCTCGTCGGACTCTTCGGAGGACTGCCTCTCGGATGGCTCTTTCTGGCATCCTCCGCGGCAGGACTTCTTCTGGACGGGGATTCCCTCTCCTTCATCGCAGGCACCTTCTACCACGCCATCAACAACTACGTGATCATGTCCATCGCCTTCTTCGTCTTCGCCGGAAGTCTCATCTCCGACGCAGGGCTCGCGGACCGCATCGTGCGCTTTTCCTACGCACTCGTGGGCCGCGTCCGGGGCGGCATGCAGGCCGTCGGCATCGTCGCCACGCTCATCATGAGTTCCCTCACGGGATCTTCCGTGCCGTGCATCTCCGCCCTCATTCCCCTTCTCGTGCCGCGCCTCGAAAAATACGGTTATCAGAGACGATATACCACGGCACTTCTCTGTTCCTCCAGTTTTCTGGGCTATCTGATTCCGCCCAGCGTACCCGCTCTCATCTACTGCCTCGTGGCACAACAGTCCGTCTCCGCTCTTTTTCTCGCCACGGTGATCCCGGGACTCCTTCTGGCCCTGGGGTATGCGATCCTCAACTATTTTCTCTGTCATCGGTACATGGATATGTCCCTCGCCACGGAGGTCCAGGAACGTCCTCTTTCGCTCGGAGAATCCATGACGGAACTCGGCCGCGCCACCTGGAGCGCGCTGCCTGCCCTGGGATGCCCTCTTGTGATTCTCGTGGGCATCTACGGAGGGATCTTTACCCCCAACGAAGCGGGCGCCATCGCGGTGGTCTACTGTCTTTTCGTGGGATTTTTCGTTTACCGCGAGTTGAACCGCCACACTCTGTGGTCTTCGATCTTCAGCTCTCTCGTCTCCATCGGAGTCATCACCATCCTCATCGCCGCAGGAACGGTCTTCGCCAGATATCTCATCCGCCTCGGCGTGGCTCAGGAACTGGCGACATTCATCCTCCAGCTCTTCTCCCAGAAAATCCTGGTTCTTCTGGCCATGAACGCATTTCTGCTCTTTCTCGGCATGTTCATTGACGGCACACCCATTCTGATCCTCGCTGTACCGCTCATTCTCCCCCTGGTGACCCAGCTCGGCGTCAACCTCGTCCATCTGGGGGCCATCGTCATTCTCAACATCGGTCTGGGCGTGATCACGCCGCCCTTTGCCATCTCCATCTTCGTGGGCTCCCGCCTTTCGGGGTGCTCCTACACGGAACTCGTCCCCATCATGCTGCGCTTTCTTCTCTTCGTGGGCATTCCGGTGCTGCTCCTGACCACCTATATCCCGGCCATTTCCTGCTGGCTTCCCACCCTGCTCCTGGGACCGAAGGTGGTCGGCCCCTGGTAAGCGCCAGAAACAGCTTTCCTGCTCAAAGGGCAAGCTTTCCGCCGAAAAAGCGACGGTCCCGTCCGGAATGGACACTTCCGGACGGGACCGCCCGAAGCACTCCCCTGGGGAGTGAATTCACCACAGAACAGTGAGGAGATGTACTTCCATGAGTGCTTTCGATCTCGTCATCCGTAATGCCCGCATCGTGGACGGAACGGGAAGTCCCTGGTTCCGGGGCGATCTCGGCGTTGAGGGACACCACATCGCCTGGGTGGGACACCTTCCTCCCTCGATTTCCGCCCCCAAAGTGATCGATGCGAAAGACCGCATCCTCTGTCCCGGCTTCATCGACATTCACACTCACTCGGATTTTCTGCTCCTTCGGGATTCCTCTGCGACAGAGAAACTCCGCCAGGGGGTGACAACCCAAGGGATAGGGCAATGCGGCTTCAGTCCCGCACCACTTCTCTCGGAGGAGAACATAGCCCTCCTCGACCAGTACGCAGGATTCATCAAGGCCGGATCGACACCGGAGTGGAACTGGAGGAGTTTCGGTGGATGGCTGGACGTCCTGGAACGACTTCCCCTGGGAACGAATATTGCTGCCTTTTTCGGCCACGGCACACTCCGCATCGCCGTCATGGGTTTTGACGCCCGGACACCGCAAAAGGACGAACTGGACCGCATGAAAGACCTCGCAGCACAGTCCATGGAAGAAGGCGCTTTCGGCATGACCAGCGGCCTCGTCTATCCTCCCGGGGTCTACTCGCAATTCGACGAAATCGTCGCCCTCTGCCAGATCGTCGGAGTACGAAACGGGCTCTACGAATCGCACATGCGCAGCGAATCGGACCACGTGGTTGAGTCCGTGGCGGAAACCGTCCGGGTGGCCGAACTGTCGAACATTCCCGTCCAGATCTCCCATCACAAGGCAGCGGGACGCAGAAACTGGGGAAAAGTCCATGAAACGCTCCGCCTGGTGGAGGAAGCTCGAAACCGCGGGCTGGACGTGACAGTGAACCAGTACCCCTACACGGCGGCGAGCACCACGCTTCGCTCCATCCTGCCACCCTGGGTCCACGAGGGCGGGCTCGCCAAGTCGCTGGAGCGACTCGGCGACATGACGACGCGGAGGCGGATTCTCCAGGAAATCCTGGAAGAATCCTCCTGGGAGAACTATCTTCTGCGGTGCGGCGGGGCTCAGGGAATCACCGTCCTCAGCTCCCCCAGGCTCCCCGAGTACGAAGGGAAAAACCTGGAAGAAGTGGGGGAAGCCTTCGGGAGACACCCCATCGATGCGGCAATGGATCTCATCGTCGCCAACAAGGGGGAGGACACGGCCTGTTACGACATGATGTCCGAGGAGGATGTACGTACCATTCTCCAGCATCCTCGGGTGATGGTCGCCTCCGATTCCATCCCCGGAGCACCGGGAGCACGGACCCATCCCCGAACACAGGGGACCAATCCCCGCATCCTCGGCCGCTACGTCCGGGAGGAGAAGGTTCTTTCCCTTGAGAATGCCCTGTGGAAGATGACGGGGTTTCCGGCGGCACGTCTGGGTCTGAGCCGAAAGGGCATCCTTCGCCCCGGTATGGATGCGGACCTCGTGCTCTTCGATCCGGATACGGTGTTGGACGGAGCCTCCTATGCGGATCCGCTGCGCCCACCCCGGGGAATCGACTACGTGATCGTCAACGGAGACCTGGCCGTTGCGGAAGGAAGCGTCACGGGTACTCGATCCGGAAAGGTGTTGCGGAAAGGAAGCACCTCGGCATGACCTTCGAAGACCACGTTGCGATAAGAGAGGGGAGAAACGAACCGTGAAAGCACACGGCCCAAACGAGATCCTGGATGTGGTCTCGCTGTTCCGGGAGCAAAGCGCCGCTTGCGCGGGCGAACTGGTGACGCTCCGCCGAGATCTGCACCGCCATCCCGAGCTGAGTTTTCAGGAGGAGCGTACCGCGGCGGTAGTCGCCTCCCGCCTGGAGGCATTGGGGTTTACCGTACGACGCGGTGTGGGCGGCACGGGCGTTGTGGGCCTCTTGGAGGGAAGCGCGCCCGGCCCTGTGGTGGCCCTTCGTGCGGACATGGACGCGCTCCCCGTGCAGGAGGAGACGGGACTCCCCTTCGCCTCCTCGGTGCCGGGGCGCATGCACGCCTGCGGGCACGACCTGCACACCACCTGCGTTCTCGGGGCAGCGACGCTCCTCGCCTCGGTGCGGCACCTCCTGAAAGGCACAGTGCTTGTGCTCTTTGAGCCTGCGGAGGAACTGAACCAGGGTGCCGCAGCGATGATTCGGGACGGCGCACTCGCCTCTCCGAAGCCGGACATGATCTTCGGCCTTCACAACCACCCCGAATACCCCGCAGGTTCCATCGCCGTCAAGGAAGGTCCCCTCATGGCTGCGGTGGACACGCTTCGCCTGCACATCCGCGGAAAAGGAGGGCACGGCGCACTTCCACACCGGGACAGGGATCCCATCGTGGCCGCCGCGTCGGTCATCATGAACCTCCAGACCCTCGTGAGCCGCGAAACGGATCCGCTCGCCGCTGCGGTGGTGAGCTTCGGCACCATAACGGGAGGAACCGCGAACAATGTCATTCCCGACACTGTGGAACTTACGGGAACCGTGCGCTCCTTTTCGCCCGAGGTACGAGCCGCGCTGACTGAAGGAATTCGCCGCGTCGCAGGCCACACCACCACCGCCCTCGGGTGTACCGGCGACGTGACGCTTCGCCACGATCTTCCCCCGGTGCTGAACCACCCCGAGGCGACACATCTGGTCCGGGAAAGCGCCCTCGCCCTTGCCGGTCCGAGCGCGGTGGTGGAGCCGACACCATCCATGGGCGGCGAAGATTTTGCTCTTTTTCAGGAACAGATTCCAGGATGTTTCTTCTGGCTCGGGGTGGGCAATCCGGATCTCGGCGCGATCCATCCCTGGCACAGCCCCCTCTTTCGAGCGGACGAGACGTCCCTTCCCCTTGGCTCCTCCGTTCTTGCTCTGGCCGCATGGAATGCGTTGAAGAAATCCATCTGAGTGGAGAGAAAAACGCTCCTCGTGAAAACACACGCTTCCGAGCACGTGGCCCCCTCCGGACAAAGCTCCGAAAGAAAACCCGCTCGCCAAATTCCTTCGGCGAGCGGGTTTTCACTTCGCAAGATGTTCCATGCTCTTTTCACTCCACTTCTCCCAAGCGTGCTCGATCCGTCATGGAACACGCCTCCATGCAGACCCGACACTCCACACAGCTCCGTAGATCCAACGCCATGGAACTTCGCGTTGCCGTTTTCCGGAGTAAACCCGGGAGACACGCCGGAGGGCGAAACCCGCTCAGAGAACCGTGAGTTCCTTGGGAAAGCGACTCATGGGCTCGGGACCCTCGTCGGTGAGAACCATCACGTCCTCGATGCGCACACCGATTTTTCCGGGAATGTAGATGCCGGGTTCCACACTGAAGGCCATGCCCCGCTCCAGAACCTGGGTGTTCCCCTCCCGAATGTACGGATCCTCATGGATAGCCACTCCGATGCCGTGGCCGGTACGACTGATGAAATACTCCCCGAAGCCCGCCTTGGCAATGATTCCCCGTGCCGCCCGGTCAATGTCCTGAGCGGCGGCACCTTCCGTCACTGCGGCCTCTCCGGCGAGGTTCGCCGCGAGAACGGTCTCGTAGATGTGCCGCTCCTCTCCCGTGGGATTTCCCACAAAGAACGTGCGCGTCGTGTCGGAGCAGTATCCCTCGAACTTGCACCCGAAATCGATGAGCACCGAATCCTTCTCCCGAAGAACCGCTCCGCCTCCGTTATAATGAGGATACGCACCGTTGGCGCCGAAGGCGACGATGCAGCCGAAGGAAAGGTCCGTCGCACCCTTTTCAAGGAGCAGCTCTTCCAGGCGCTTCGCCAACGTCCGCTCGGTCACACCCGGGCGGATCTCCTTCGTCAGAGCCTCCAGGGCCGCATCGGCGATCTGCCCCGCCCGGCGCATACGGCGAATCTCCTCGGCGTCCTTTCGAAGACGAGCCTCTTCGCCGACAAAGTGTCCGTTCCCGAACGTCGCGGCAAAGCGCTCCTGGAGATTGAGCATGTCCACCGCACGGATACCCTCGTTCACGGCGATGCGGCCATTCCGGAGCCCCCATTTTTCGAAGGCCGCCACGGTCTTCTTTTCGAACCACTCCGCATCGTCCCAGACGACCATCTCCACTGCATCTCCCAAGGCATTCCGCATCTGCTCCACGTAAAGTTTGGGAGAAACGGCACAGAGCCGCCCGTCCCGGAAGCACACAAGGACCTTGAAGCGTTCATCGGGATGCAGCACGAGCCCGGACAGATACTCCATGTCCGGCGAGGGCCCCACGAGCAGTGCGTCGTAACCGGCCTTGTCGAGCAGGGTCGTGAACTTCGCCAAACCTTTGCCGTTGATCATCTTCAGTTCTCCCTTCGTGCCCTTCCCGGAATGTCGGGCCCTCCGCTCCGGCAACACCGGAAAGAGCGTCCCGTCTCCGGAAGAAATGTTTTCATTGTGTACTATGATATATCAGATATCTGAAACTGGGTCAACGAGGAAAGAGAGAACGCCCGGATCCGATCTCCCGCATCGAACCCGGGCATTCAAAGACTTCGTCGAGTCAGAAACGCACCTAAATTCCCTTCGGATGGCCGGCGCAGCAAAGACGTCAGGTCTTTCTCTTGGCCTTCCCCTGCCAAGCATGGAGCGCCAGGGCAACCCCGATGACACCGTAGGTAACGAACACCCGGAAGTATTCTCCCACCTGAACGTTGCCCAGCAGGTTCTTCCCCGCCAGGGGCGAGACGATGAACATGGTGTGGAAGAGAAGCGTTCCCATCAGGGCCTGACCGATGGTGGCCTTGGAAACCGACGCACCACCGATGAGGATGGCCGCCACGGCGAAGGTTCCCACCTGGACGTGCGCACCGTAGGTATTCATGTTGCCGATGTTCTGGAGAAAAATGATCTGTCCCCACGCCGCGAGAACCGTGGAGAAGATGATGGCCAGGATGCGGATCTTGTCCACCTGGATGCCCGAGACCTCGGCGATGTGCCGATTCTGGCCGGTGGCCCGGAATTCCTGCCCCAATTTGGTCTTGAAGAGGAAATGCATTCCCACGCAGAGAAGCGCGATAACCGCGATGGTCACCACGGGAACGACAATGGGCATGATCGACCCGGGAATGGAGATGCGTACTTTCCAGAGATTGTCCAGGGCATAGTGCATGATCTTCAGGTCCACGGTGTTCCGCAGGCCATAGCCTCCCGGAATGAGCATCTCGGGCACGCGGATGGGAATGAGATTGCCCATGAAGTAAAGGTTGATGAGCTGATAGACCCCGTTCGCGAAGAATCCGAGGATGATTCCGGTGATCATTTCCTTGCCCTTGGCGCTGTTGAAAAGTTTCCCCGTGAGCCACCCGAAGAACACCGCCAAGGGAAAGGAGAGAAGGCAGGTGAGGGTGAATCCCCAGAGGCCTGCGATCTGCCAGTTCACCGTGGCGAAATAGGCGAATTGTCCTGCCATGGCTCCGAGCACGATGCCGAAGTTCAGCCCCATTCCGGCGAGGATGGGGATGATCAGGGAGATAACCAGAAAACTGTTCCGGGCCATGCGTACCACGATTTCATTGAGCAGGAAGGGCAGAGAGAGCCCGCTGTAGTAGGCGCCGATCACGCAGATGACGAGAAAGAAGAGCGGCACGGCGTTGCTGCGGAGTGCATAGGCTAGTTCGAACTTCTTCTTCGTCGGAGGTATCGGTGGAACCGCGTTCTGTGTCGTCCTGGTCTCCTGTGCGCTCGTCATCGCACATCCACCCCCGCTTCTTTCCGCGTCAACGCGTAGAGAATAATGCCGTTGCTGATGATGATCCGCACCACATCGGCCAGGTTGTCCGCCACGACCAGGTTGGCCACGGGCATGGAGACAACCAGGATGGACTGGAACAGAAAGGTGCCGATGACGGCGTGGGTCACCGTGGCCCGCTTCAGGGAGGCCCCTCCTATGAGAATGGACGCCACTGCGAAGAAGGCCATGAAGAGCGGCCCCATGTAGAGCTGAAGAAATCCGTAGCTCTCCGCGTAGACCACGATACCCACTGCGGCGAGCATCTGGGAGAGCACGGAACCCAACACCCGGAGCCTATTCACGTTGAGCCCTGCCGATTCGGCAAAACGGGGGTTGCTGCCCACCATCATCATGGCGATGCCCGATTTGGAGCGCATGTAGAGCCAGGTGAGCACGCAGAAGAGCGCGAAGAAGAGGAGAAGCCCCGTGGGCACCGTGACCCCCATCACATCGAAGGAGAAGAGGTTGTCGAGAACGCCGGCGAAACGCTTTTCAAGAGTGATGGTGACCCGCAACCCCGAACCGCCGTAGGGCCAGATCATCTCCGGGCTCTTGAAGGGAACGAGAGTCCAGAAGATGCACATGAGGGAGACCACGGAAAAGCCCACGTAGGTTCCGACCGTCATCTCCTGCCCCTTCACCTTGTTCTGGAAAACTCCGTAGAAATAGCCCGCGATGCCCGCCAGAAGGGCTCCGAAGCCGGCCGAGAAGAGAAAGGCTGAGAGTCCAGTCATGTCCAGTTCGATGCTCAACGTCATCGCCACGATGCCGCAGGTGATCCCCAGAGGAAGCACGAAGTTCGGTCCGGTTCCGGACTGAATGGCGGGGATCATGGCCAGCACGAGAATGCCGTTCATACCGAAACGAGTGAGGATGCTGCCCAGAAGCTGCGGCATGGAAAGCCCAAGGACTTTCGCGGCAACGATGAGCAGGATCAGAAATCCGAGGATGATGAAACGGGGAATGCCGAAGTCCTTGACGACCTCCCGGATCCGTTCGCCCATGCTCTCCCGGGGCAGGCCATTGTTCTCCAGATCCGCCATCACGATGCCTCCTTTCTCGAATGGGACATTTCACCCGCCATGAGAAGGCCGAAATCGACGTCGCTCGCGTCGGGGGGCAGAACGCCCTCGAGTTTTCCGTTGTAGATGATGGCGATGCGGTCACAGATGGAGCGCAACTCCGCCAGTTCCGAGGAGGTGATCACCACGGTGACACCCATCTCCCGGTTCAGTCGGACCAAAAGATCAAGCACAATCTTCTTGGCCCCCACATCGATGCCCCGGGTGGGCTCGGAGACGAAGATGAGCCGCGGCTCCAGCGTGATCGCCTTGGCGATGCACACCTTCTGCTGGTTTCCTCCGGAAAGGCGCCGCACGATCTGCTCCGGTCCGGTGCAGCGGATGTCCAGGTCCCTGATCATCTTCAGGGCATGACGGCGAATGGCGCCCCCATCGGCCAGAGAAATCCCCATCCGCCGGAGGAATTTCTCCTGGCACTGCATGGCCGTGACGGTCATGTTGGTCTCGATGGATTCGTCGAGGAGAAGGCCTACGCCGCGCCGGTCCTCGGAGACGAAGGCCATGCCGCTCCGCAGCGCCTCAAGGGCATTGTTCAGGGGAAGCTCCTTCCCGTCGAGGATGAGCTTGCCCTCCGCAGGATACATGCCCAGTACGCCGTTGGCGATGCCGATCTTTCCGTGTCCAGCCAGACCGCCGACGCCGAGGATCTCACCCTCGTACACATCCAGGTCGAGCCCACGAACCCGCTCTCCCGGCATGTCCACACGGAGGTCCTCTATCTTCAGGAGCGTCTTGTCCCCCTTGGGGCTGGGGGCACAGGCGTCACAGCCCACCGCCTCAAGCTTGCGTCCCACCATGAGTTCCGCCAGACGGCTCACCGAGGCCTCTCCGGTCTTCAGCGTCGCCACCTGCTCGCCATCGCGGAGAACCGTGATGTCCTCGGAGACAGCGAGCACCTCGTCGAGACGATGGGTGATGAAGAGGATGGAGATTCCTTCTCCCGCAAGCCGGCGCATGGTGGCTAAGAGCACTTCCGCCTCGGATTCGGTGAGCACTGCCGTGGGCTCGTCAAGGACGAGGATCTTCGTCTTCTCCTTGTCGATCTCCCGGGCGATCTCCACAAACTGCATGTATCCCACGGGAAGCCCCGCCACAGGGAGCATCTCATCCAGCGTCGAAAGCCCCAGACGGTCCAGTGCTTTTCGCGAGTCCCTCCGCATGGCGGGAATGTCCAGACTCTGGAGCCTGGAACCGAAAAGACGGCTCACCATGTTGGGGAACGTGATTTCACGGTTGAGTTTGATGTTTTCCGCGATGGAAAAACCCGGAAGAAGCATGAATTCCTGATGCACCATGCCGATTCCAAGATCCACCGCATCCTGGGGAGAGGAGATGCGGACGGGATTGCCGTCCATGAGGATCTCCCCCGAGAATCCTCCAGTGTTGTGAATGACGGGCATGCCGAAGAGGATGTTCATGAGAGTTGATTTGCCCGCGCCGTTCTCACCCACGATGGAATAGATCTTTCCCGGCTCGACCCGGATCGAAACGCCCTTGAGAACCCGATTTCCGAAGTATTCCTTCTGGATGTCCCGCATTTCCAACCGATATGCCGCCACCAGGGGGTGCCCCCTTCCCTCGTCTGCTCTTGCCGATGCGCGGGGCCGTCCCTCGGCCGGCCCCGCGCATTACAACAACTATCTTGCTTTCGCTTGTTCCCGTAAATTACAGACCGAAAATGATGGATTCGCCGACGAAGAGGATAAAGTTGTCCGCCTTCTCCTTGCCGTCGGGAGCGACGTAGGTGCTGGTCTTGATGCCGTCGCCGCAGTACTTCTTCAGCAGCTCCACCATCTTGCCGTTGTCATATCCCTTGATGGACCCGTCGCCGATGCCGAAGGCGTACTCCGTTGCGGCGTAAGCCATGCCCATGGTGGCAGGAATCTTCCACGTGGCGAATCGTCCCGCACCGCCGCCCTCCTTCACCTTCGCACTGATGGCCTCGAGAATGAAGGCCACATCGCCGGCCTTGTCGGCGGGAATTTCGATGCCGAGGGCGCCGGGATAGGCGTGGTAGGGGCTGGGGCAGCACTGCTCGGGATAGATCGCCCCGGTCTTCAGCACGGACTTGATGAGGGGTTCCTGCATACCGCAGTTGGTGCTGAAGAAGGCCGTGTCCTTACCGTACTTCTCCACCTGGCGAGGCACGTCCTCGAGGATGAACTGCTGCGCTCCGGCGATTCCCGCGTCACCCGTCGGATCGGGGGCGTTGACGAAGACAAACTCGATGCCCTGCTTCTTGCATTCCTCGATCATGATGTCCCGCCGGTTGGCGAGGAGCGGATAGGACATGTGCCGGGGGAAGGAGTAGTGGATGAACGTCTTGGCGCCCATTTTCTTGGCCATCTCGATGATGCTGATGCCGCGGGCAGGGTTGTCCGTCTCGAGGCAGATGTCGGCCTTCTGGGCGGACATGAGTGGATCTTCGTGGGGCACGATGTTGATGAAGAACATGTCCGGACGGATTTCCTTCACCTTGTCGATGGCGGCAGCGGTGCCGGGAACACCCTGAACGAGGACGATGGCCTTCACGTCCTGATCCTGGGCCATGCTCAGGATCTGCTGGATCGTGGTCTCCTGTTCGTCCATGAATTTGTCGGGATAGGTCACGTGGATGATGCGGTCCGCACCCCACTGCTTGATCATTTCCTGAGCAGCGCGATACTCTTCCTCACCCTGGGAAGTGGTCCCCGTCATGATACCCACCTTGGACTGGCCCGCGAAAGCCATGCCGCAGAGGCTCACCAGAAGCGCAAGTGCAACGACTCCGAAAATGCCTTTTCTGAACACCCGCAACGACCTCCTTTTCGCTCGCCCGGCTCCGTGCGGCCGGATCGTCTTTTCTCAGTGCACCGTTCCGCGCGCAAGAGGATTCTTTCCGGCCCTGCAGATTCCGATGCCCCGCACCACCTCGCTTCCATCCGCACGCATTCCGCGAAGGATCGTCCTTGTTCCTCGTCCTTCCGGAGAGGAAACACGAGCGCATTTTCACCTCTTTGCAGAAATATTCTAACAGCAATCTCCCCCCGCAGGGAGGATCGACAAACTCCGGGAAGATCGCATCTCGTCCTCTCGAAAGGGAGTGAAACACTGTTCTAATCCAGAATGGAACGCGGCAGGGACGGATACACGTAGATGTTCGCCGGTTTCGCGATAGGCATGACACACTCGGCCTTGAGAAAGGGAACCGTCACATCCCGGCCCAGCCAGTCATCGAAGAATTCCGTACTCCCCAACACGCCCTCCGCCTCGACCCATGCGCCGGACTCCAGGGCAACTCCCTCGGGCCATTCCACCAGAAGTCCCGTGACAAGAGCATCAGCGGCACAGCAGACCATGAGCATGCGTGCCACGAAAAACCGCTCGGCGGGAAGCGTGTCTCTCCGTTGCACAAAACCGGAGATACGGCCTTTCCGCCCTGTCAAAGAAGAAAGGGACTCCTCCAGAAGACGGAGTTTTCTGTCGAAATGCATCGGATCCACCGTGAAGAAACCGTCGGGGTCAAAATCACTGTCCCCTAATATATCAGACGCTCCTGTTTCCATCAATCCATTTCCTCCCACGGAGGGGGATCCAATTCTCTTTTCCGGAGGATCGAGAAACGAGGCGACCTCTCCTCGGGCACCGCTATAGGCCATCCCTTTCCTCATGGCAGTGTCTTCATGCATTCCTCTCGGAGCCACGGTCATGCCGAGCAGGAGGGGAAGAGCAAAGAGAACGAACCAGAGGCGCCCCCGCCTCCGATCCGAATCTGAGGAACGGAAAAGGCAACTTGTCTGGACGGCGGCGAGGAGAAAAAAGACGACTGCCGCAGCCGCGATGAAGGGAAACATGCGGGGATGCATGAAATAACGCACGTCTCCGGAGACGAGAAGAAAGGTCATGTAAAGGCCGTATCCGAGAAGCAGAACAAACCAGAGCGTTTCATCGGGATCGAAACGTCGCATGTCGCGCACCCTCTTCCTAGAAGCGCACGATGTTGACCGCCACGGAGAGCACGAAGCACACCGCAAAGGCCGCACCTGTCAGAAAGAGCACGAATTTCCCGCGAAACCCCTCCAGCAGCATGAGTACGTTCTTCACGTCGATCATGGGTCCCAGGAGGATGAACGCCGTCACCGCCCCCGGAGAAAAGGCCCCCACAAAAGTCCTGGCAACGAAGGCATCCGCCTCGGAACAAAGGGACAGGACAAAGGCGAGAATCATCATGACAACCACGGAGAGAACCGGATGCTGCCCTACGCCGGTCAGAAGATTCCAGGAGAAGCCCGTCTGGGCCAGAGCGGAGATGAACGCTCCGAGGATGAGAAAACGCCCCACCGAAAAGAGCTCCGCTCCGGTGTGCCGCAGGACGTTCTCAACGAGGGCGAGCGCTCCCGGCGTGCCTTCGGAGCGGACCGTCTCGTGTCCATGCTCATGATCGCAGCAACAGCAACTCCCTGCTCCGTGATCGTGACCATGATCTTCATGGACATGATGATGACCGCAGCCGCACAGGTCTCTCTCGGGCAGCCCGCGGGAAAGCAGCACATCCTTCCGCGAAAATCCCTTCGTCGCCGCATATCCCACCGTCATAGCGCCGAGCATGCCCAAAGCAGCCCGTACCAACGCAGCGAGGACGTTCCCCCCGAAGGCATAATAGGTGGAGAGCAGCACCACCGGGTTGACGATGGGTGCGGCCATCATGAACGTCACTCCCACGTGGAGAGGAACTCCCTTGTGGACGAGGCGCCGCATGATGGGCACGCTGGAACACTCGCAGATGGGAAAAACGAACCCCAGGAGGGACGCGGCGACAAGCCCTCCCGCAGTCCCCCGGGGAAGGCGACGGGTTATCATTTCCTCGGAGACGAAGAACTGAATGAGCGAGGAGACGAAGACACCCAGCAGAACAAAGGGCATGGCCTCCAGCACGATGCTGATGAAGATGGCGGCGAAACTCTGCAGTGTCGACGCCGACACGGGAGCCCAGGGCGCGTTCCTGGAAGCGGCAACCCCGAGCACTCCCATCAGAGGGAGAAAAAAGAGCGCCCATTCCTTCATTTCCTTCATCGATGCGGTACGGGCGGAACGCATGAGTCCCTCCCTCCTCAGACTCTCCTGTCCACGATGCGACGGATTTTCCCTGTGCGTTGCACCCGGGGGATGGACTGCGGCGGAACGACCCGGGCCACCAGTTCCTCAAGCTTGAGATTGCGCGGATCCGCGTAGACCTTCGCCTTGGCGACGATGGCGTCGCAGATGCGCCGCTCCAGTTCCGCCGTATCCCTGGACTCCTGGGTCCTGGGGGGCCCGGAAAGGCGTCCCGGAAGGATTTCCACGGTGAAGGTCACCCGAGCGCGCTCTCCCAACGGGTCCACAACGATCTGAAAATCCGAGGAAAGCTCCGGAAAGGCGCGAAGTGCCTGGGCGACCTCCTCCAGATACAGTTTTCCGAAGTGAACCCGCACGTAGTCGTCGGTCCTGCCGAGAAGGCGGAACCGAGGCGACCGGGAGCCGCATGCACATGCCCCCGCAACCCACTCCGCCCGGTCTCCCAGACGATAGCGGATCAGAGGATGAAGGCGCCTCTCCAGTGTGGTGGCCACGATTTCTCCGTCCTCCAGAAGTTCCATGTAACACCATTCATCGGTGACGTGGAATTCCGTGGGGCTGCAATGGGGACACTGGTATCCCATGGGACCGATCTCCACGGCGCCATAGAGCGGCGAGGCGATGCACTCGGTTCGGAAGAGCCGCGATACGTACTCCCGGGCCGACTCGGGAAGAGGCTCTCCCGTAAAGAAGACCTTCGGCACCGAACCACTCCAGCCCGTTCGCTCCACCACCTCCGCGAGAGAGACGAGAGCACTGGACATGGCCATGATCGCCGTGGGGCGAAACGTGGCGAGCATCTCCAGGGTTTCCTCGTCACTCTGGTTGTAGGTCATGGAGAGAATGCGACACCCCGTCTCCTCGAGTGCCCGATCGAAGGCGAGAAATCCCGTCCAGAGCGCCCCCGCCCGGAGGAGATTCGCCACCGTGTCCTCCGGGCCGATTCCCAGCATCCGAAATCCCCGCCCCGTGATATGTCCCGCAAGGTCGAACTCCTCGGCAGACCACGCGACGTAGCGGGGTTTTCCCGAAGTGCCCCCGGAGGCGAAGAAATAGGCTCCCCGGGGATCCCGGGTGAGCATGGCCGTGTCGAAGGGAGGGCAATGGGCCGCCAGGTCCGCCTTTTCGAGAAAGGGAACGTTTTTCAGGTCTTCCAGTGATGCGAGAGGAAGAGAAAGCGCACGCGAGGCATAGCGCTCCCGATAGAAGGGGCTCGCCGTGGCGGTCTCCAGAATGGCGTTGACCCGGGCGAGCAGCTCCCGGTCCCCGCTCTCCCGAAGGAGGAAATCCTGGCCGAGCGAGTCCGGGGAGATGTCCTCCCGGTTCACGAAGCGCACGAGCTGCAGAGGAATGAAAACCCCGTCGTGGGGCGCGGACGGATCGGCACCGAGCCCCATCGTGCCGGGACGACAGAAACGGAGTACTCCCAGACCGAGCATGGCCTCCAGAGAACTCTGCAGCCGTTCCTCCGGCGCCGCAAGACCCACGGTGGACATGTAGTAGCCCATGACGCGGAGATTGCCCTCGGTCACATCCTCGATCCGCCGCACACGGTTCACGTAGACCGTCCGGTTCAGCGGAGAGGGCACTATGTCCGCCCCCTCCTGAAGAATCACCGCGGCGTCACCGCCGGCGACTTCGAACAATCGCGCCTTCCCCTGAAAGCTTTTCCACGCAGCCAGTTCCCGTTCCTTGCGGATCTCCACCAGCTCGTCCAGCTCCGCCCTTCCGGGCGGAAAGGCCTCCGCCTGCGCCGCCAGGGCGTCCGCGAAATAACGGGAAAAACGCACCGCATAGGAGGACTCGTCCCCGAAGAGATCCGGTGCGTCCGCTCCTGCATCCTCCACAAAGACATTCTGGCAGCTCGTGCAGGCTCTCTGCTCCCAGAGCGTGACATCGAGGGCGAACCCCGTCGCGGCCTCCCGGAGCGCCTCGTCGTCGAGCCCTTCCGTCACGACGCCGAAACTGATCTTCGGGCCGAAGGCGAGAAGCTGCGTCTTCGGAGCGAGGTCCTTCTTGTATTCCCGCACGGCATCCTCGCCTCCGAAAAGCAGAATACCGTCGAAGACCCGCTTCACGAGGGACACGACCGCCGCATTACGCCTGCTCCAGGATGTGACAGCCAGGTATGGCGCGACCAGCCCCTTCGGATCGGCTTCGAGAAGAGCCTCGAGAAAAAGAAACGGAAAAAGCGGATCCTGGCGGGAGATCTTGAGGACATTCACGTTCTTCGTCGAAATACCGAGCACGAGGGAATCGACGGAACCGAGAAAGATGTTTCCCGCGGCGACGTGACAGACCGCCCCGAGCGGAACTGCCCGGGAGAGTCTCCCCCGTCCCCAGGGGACGAAACAGTCCAGCGCCCGGTAGTTCCCCAGACAGGCGAGGCGCTCCTGGAGAAACGTCCGGGAGAGCAGCGTCCCCAGCACCTCCACACCCTTCTCCACGAGCGCCGGGGAGTAGCCCGTCACGGTGGGCATGCTCTCCAGAATGCGCCTGCGATAAGAACCTTCGGGATCGACGAGCAATCTTCCCGTTCGGTGCAGCACCCTAAGCACATCGTCCACGGGAACCGCCGCGAAGGCACGGGATCGTTCCGCGAGAAACGCCTCGTTGAAAAATCGGGCCGCCGTTGCCTCGGGCAGATCCTGGGGCAACTCGAGAAACTCACCGAACAAGTAGTGGTGCTGGGTCGCTTCCATGATCCTCTCTCCTTCACATTTCGTCTTTCTCGGAACTCTCACGGCCTATGCAGCACCGCGGAACAGGGAACCCGACGGTGGAACACCGACGCCCGCATCGAGCCATCCATTGAGACACCGGGCAGGAGGGCCTCCGCTCACGCACCCGTACGGGCCATGCGATCCAGGATCTCCTGGGCCGCGATGGCGCATCCCTTGTGCTTGGACGTACCTCCCCGCCGGACCGAAGCAATGTATGTTCCGGGAAGACCACAGGGGCAGTCCTCCTCGAGGCGGGCCACGTCGGTGGCAAGAAGAGAGCAGTTCGGCTGGGCGGTGTTGTAGGGAGTGAGCAGATGCAAGAGCCCCTCGGCACCGTGAGGGAGCACCTTCAGTGTCCTGGGATCCCGGACGGAGAGCCGCCCGAAGACGGGTACGTGATGATGCCCATAGCGGCACGCTCCATAGGGAACACCGTGCTCCGCCATGCCGAACACGTCCCGCACGTTCTCCCTCGGCAGCCCCAGGGATTCCTCGAAGAAACGGGCGAATGCCTCATGGCTCAGGGGAATTCCCGCGTGGTTCTTCCATCCGCCTCCGGCGATGACGAAGCTCCGGGGATCGACCCGGAGTCCGGGAGCGATCTTCCGCAGCTCTTCCACGGCACGGTACATGAAGGCGGGAAATCCGAGAAACCGGAGCGGCGCGTCCTCGGCCAATTCGGCAATCCGCCGGGCCGCGGCAACGGCGTCGAACTCGAACTCCTGCGAGGCATCGTCCCATCGGATAAGCCAGGACGCGGTCTTCACCGGAGCACAGGCCATCTTCTGTTCGGTGCTCCAGCTCGTTCCCACCGCTCCGGCGTGCTCCCGCTCGTACCCGAAGAGCAAATAGTGCACAGGTTCGGCACCTTCAAAACCGAGCCCCCGGAAGACAGACCGGGAGAGCGCCTCAAGCCTGGCGAGAGAGGGCGTGTCCAGCAAAAGCTGTGTTTTCTGACCGCTCGTTCCCGAACTGGTGAGCGTCAGGACAATCTCCTCGTCCGGAACGGAGCAGAAACGATGGAGCTTGAGCGTCCCCACGAAAAGAGAAGGGATGCCATAGATATCTCCCGAGGCTTTCGCCCGTTCCGGGGAAAATCCGCCGCGGGCCGCAAGAGCGCGGAGAAAGGGTTGTCGCTCGTACTGGTGCAGGTAATTCTCGAAAAGCGCCTCCGTAAAAAGAGCGTCTCGCTCCGGAGAAAAGACAAAGGCGTCCTCAAGGGAACAAAGGGCATCTGTGGCGGGGAAAAGCCCCCCGTCACACGCGTCCTCCGCGCCGTTCCCGGAAGTGTATTCTCTCAGCCCGTCCTTCCATGTTCTTTCCGGCATTCCATCGACATCTCCTCGCTCCCGGGAAGTGTCCTCCTCCGGGCATCCCATGCAGCCCATACATCGCGCCATAACCATTCCTCCTCACAACACACGTCAACGCGGCGCATCCACACACTTCCCCCTCCGGACCGCCCCGTTGAAAGGACGGGCATGGAGCACCACCGCGCGTTCTCCGGAAACAGGCACTTCAGGCGTTTCCGTTTCCCGGGGAAGACGGCGGCACATCCTCACCGGGATCGCAGGAACGAATATAGGACAGCAGGTCTCCCGCAATGTCCGAGGCGATTCTGACCCTGCCATAGTCGATGATCTGATTGTTCAGGTACTGCAAAAGGAGGAAAGGTCCCCGGGAAGCGTGGGGAAGAACCCCCGCGAAGAAAAACCCCTCTTCCTCCAGGGCGTCGCAGAGAAAGGGCGTCGCCGGATCTCTGAGAGGAAGCCGCAGAGAGATGAACTCGATTCTTTTTCGGCAAAGCTGCCGCACCACCGCCCGTACCGCCGCTTTCGTCTCCATTCCGAGCACAACGAGGTTGATCTCCGCCGCCGCCGTAGCCTCCGTAACGGACACGCGCATTTCGCCCTGCCCCGGGGACAGCTCCGGGTGCAGACCACGCGGAAAGACCATGCGCGGATGCATGTCCAGCTCCGAGAAGAGACGCTCGAGCATTCTCCGGTGCCGCAGAGGACAGTGCAGCGTTTCGGCAGGAAAGGCGACCAGCGGCAGGAAGGCCAGAACCAGACTCAGGCGTTGCCCCGCCTCGCCGCCGAGCTTCTTGAAATTCATGGTCTCGGGGTAGGCACCGACGAAGAGTCCGCACTCGCGGAATCCCACGGAACGGGCAGCCTTCTGGGAAGCCGGATGGGTGGTCACGGACTGGACGTACACTCCGCCGAAGCCTCTCTGACGCGCCTCGTCGAGAAGAAAGGTGGTCAGATCATGCAGACACCCCTGCCCTCGATAAGCGGGTTTGACAAAAGCCATGCCGATCTCGACGGGGGCCCCGGCCTCGCCGGAAGGCACTTCGAGCGCGGCATGGCCCATGATATCCCCCCCCGGAGTCACCGCAAGGGCGGAGACGAGGCTTCCCCGGGCGTTCAGGTCAACCACCCGGTCGGGAAAGAAGATGTGAGGGTTCGGGTAGGAATATCCATAGGCCCGGTAGGCGCAACGGGCTACCTCCACCGCGTCCCGGGGCTCAAGAAGACGGATGGAATAGGCAATCCGCTCCGGCGGCGAGACGGAGACTGCGGTTTTTTCCTCGATGGGCGTCTCCCAGGCGGCCAATTCCTCTCCATGCGAGAGTTCTCTCACGGATTTTCTCGGCAGATACTTGATCAGCCGGGTTTCCTTGCCCTTTCTCCCGAGGTTGACGAAGGCCACCTCGTCCATGAGGTGTCGCATGAGAAAGATGCCGAGTCCGCCTTCTCCCTGCCCTTCGGAAAGGGCTCCCGCCTTGAGATGTTCCGGAGCGTACTCCGGCACAAGGCCTGGGTCGAAGGGAAGCCCCTCGTCGTGCACCACGATCTCCATTCCCAGAGGAACCATCCGAAGACGAACCTCGAAGGAAGCCTGTTCGTCGGGATCGAAGGCGTGTTCTACCACATTGGCGAACGCTTCCTCGAAACCGAGCTGTATTTCTCCCCGGGCCATCTCTTCAAAACCGATCTTCGCGGCCAGCTCGTCCACCAGCCGCTGAAGTGGAGCAAGATACTCAATGGCATCAGGCACCACGATGCGCAACTCATCTCCCTGACGCATGAACAGCACTCACCTCCCGACACATTTCCCGACGGAAACCGAATCATCATATCGCTCCCGGCGAGAAAACACAGGCATCATTCCCTGAAAGAAAGACTTCAGCCGCTCCCTCACCGGAAAGCCTTGCCATTTTCCCCATGGTACGCCAGTTATACAGACAGGACAAGGGATTCTTTCTCTCTTGATTGAATTTTTAATAAAATAAATTTAAATTTATTATTAAGTATTTAGAGTAGGTCTCTTGTGAGAATGCTTTCCGCTTCAGAGGGCGATTTTCATTGTCTCGCTTTCGAAAACTTTTTCAACTTCAGGTCTCGAAGTCTACAGGTATTCAATAAGTCTCGCCAAAACCTCTGATGCTTGACGCGTGCGTAGGCATTGTCTTATTCTACCCGTCAAGCTGTACGAACACAGAGAACAAGACAAATATTGTTTCAGACAACTGAACCAGGTTGAGGATGCATGCCGTGCCGCTCGAACCACCACGAGCCGGCGTTAAGCCGAAAACAGCACGAATCGTCCAGAGGGAAAACATACCTCTCACAGGAGAAACGCACGATGACCCCTAAACATGTGTTGCAAAAATTCGTGGAGGCATTCAACAACGCGGACCCGGATTCCCTGGCTGACCTGTACAGCGATGACGCCGTCAACCACCAGGTCGCGGCAGGAGACCCCATCAAGGGGCGCGAGGCCATCCGAAAAATGTTCACGGACAGTTTCGCCGCCGCAAACATGACCTGTATCGTCGAAAACATGTTCGAGGATGGAGAATGGGCCATCATGGAATGGCGCGACCCTCTGGGGCTGAGAGGGTGTGGTTTTTTCCGGATCGTCGATTCGAAAATCGTTTTTCAGCGAGGTTACTGGGACAGGTTGACCTTTTGCAGGCAACAGAACCTGCCGGTCCCCGAAGAACGGATATGAACCGGGACTCGACAGGACGAGTCTCCCAACCCCCGGAGAGTACAGTACATACCGAAACCACGGGAGGAGCGATCACCGTGGAGGCAAACATGCGCATCAGAAAAATGATCGAAGCGGACCTTCCTCGCGTGGCATCCCTCCTTGAGGAACTCAGCACAGCCCTCGGAGAGAACCATCTCCTCGACGACAACGACCTGCGGCGTCACTTCGCGAACATGAACGAACAGGACGAAACATACGAGAACTACGTGTGCGAGCACGAGGACGAGGTGATCGGATTCCTCTCGCTCCTTTTCTACCGAAGCTTGTACCACAGAAACGGAACGGCTCTCATCAACGAACTGATCGTCTCCGAAGAACACAGGGGCAAACACGCAGGGGCCTGCTTGTTGCAATATGCCGTCAACAGAGCCAGGGAACGCGGCATGGACGAGATCGAAGTGGGGGTCATGCAGGAAAACGAAGGAGCGCGCAGGTTTTACCGGCGTCATGGTCTTTCGACGGAATATCTTCTGCTGGGAATGGAATTCGACACGCCCCCGGAAGAAACCGTCCCGTGCGAACTCCCCGCGGAGAATCCATCACAAGACGTGCCCGACGAAAACCCACAGTTTTCAATTCGACGGACACTCTGACGAAGAATCCTCTTCTCCAATCGGAAAGCCGGAGGTGAAGGCAATGCGAAGCACTTCGTTCTTCAATACCACTCTCGGACACATCGAATCCCGAAGATGAAACCCCTGCATCAACGACAGGAAATTCACGGGGGATATCTGTACGACGTCATAACATGGGCCGCCTGCGGACAAGAGAGCGCGTGGCCATCGTGATCGTCGACATAATGTAGCATAGCAACAACCTCGTCTTCGACAGGCGCAAGCCGATTCCGGCGCTCGACAAGGAATTCCGGAAAGCGAAGGAGGTGCGACTCCTGTGCGATCAGGCCATGTCGGCGCTTCCTCCGCAACTCTCCGAAAAGATCGTTCTCTTCGACTGGACGGATATTGTCTACGACGCTTTTTTCTGCCACAACCTCCAGGTCTTCAAGGAAGAAGACGCCGGGGATGACGACGTCAGAAACGCGCTCATTGCGGTAACGAAAAAACCCTGGAAACATCATCAGCCGTCTCGACGAGGACGCAATCGAAACGCTTCCCCGCTACCGCCTCAACGAGCTGCCCGAGCTCGCGACCGGCTTCATGCACCACGGCATTCACTCCACTCTGAACGTCTCCCCCGGCAAGACCAGATCCATCCACTCCGAACTGATGTGCCTCGACTTTTTCCCACGCACCTCCTCCAGGCTCCGCATCATCGGCAACATCACATCGGTCGAAGCGTATTCGGAGGAAGCTCCGGACGGATGAGACGCGAACTCACGCTGTCCGTGCGTCGTTCCTCTTGCCACCCGGCAGCGCAACGCGAGGTGTTTCCACCCCGGTAAGGCGGAACTGGGAGACGTGGGCGGTCATTCGCCCCGAACTCTCCGCCAGCGCCTGGGATTCGGTGGCAACGCTCTCCGCCGCCGCCGCAGTCTCCTCCGAAGCACGTTCGATGCCCCGGATGGCCTCCACCATGGCCTCGGTGGAACGGGTCACCGCACCGAGCGCCTCGGTCATCTCACTGCTGGACGCGGACTGTTCCGCCGCAGCGGCAGCCATGTTGTGGATCAGGTCGCTCGTGCGGATGATGCGCTCCACGGAGAGATCAAGCCGCTTCCCCGAAGCGGTGGAATCCGCCAGGGTTCTCGTGAGCACCTCCGCCATTTCTCCCGTGGCGGCAACAGAGGTCTTGGCGGATGTCCTCAGGGAGCCGATAAGATCCTGCACCCGCTTGGCCGCCTGGGCGGATTCCTCGGCGAGCTTCCGCACTTCCTCGGCGACAACGGCGAAACCGCGTCCCGCTTCCCCTGCTCTGGCCGCCTCGATGGCGGCGTTCAGGGCCAGAAGGTTGGTCTGGTCCGCAATGCCCGTGATGGTGGTCACGAAGGAAGAGACTTCCGCCACGGCCCCGTCGAGGCGCTCCATATGACCGACGATCTCGCGGTTCCGTTCCTCGAGGGCGTGCATCTCCTTCACCGTACCGGCCAGGGACGCGGAAGCGTTCCGGACCATCTCGGTCACCGCACCCATTTCCTCCGCGCTCTCCCCGGCATTCTTCGCCGTTCCCGAAGCACTCTCCGCCACGTCCCGAACGCCCTCGTCGGCTTTGCGCAGCACCTCCTGATTCGTCTCGGCGAAGGACACGACACGATCCACCGACGCCTTGACCTCCTCCATACTCGCCAAGGCTTCCTGGGCAAGGGCAGCCAGGGCCTCGGAACGCCCCCCCGCCTCGTCCGCCTCGACGGCGATACCCGACACGATGTCCCGAAGGGAAAGCGTCATGTCCGCGAAGGTTCGGCTCAGGTCGCCCAGTTCGTCGCTCCCCGCCGCGCCGTCCGCGTCTGCTGTTGCGGAGAGATCCTTCTCTCTTACACGGTTCGCCAGAGCCATGACACGTCTCAGTCGTCGCGTAATGCTCCTGGTGAGCAGGAAGCCCAGCAGGATGGAGAGTCCGGCACCCACGGCAATGCCCACAAGAACGAGACGTCCCGCTCCGGAGGAAACCGCAGCCGCCTCCGCCCTCGCGGCATCCACAGCCTGAAGCTCGGCGCTCACGAGAGCGTCCAGCGCGGCAATCGCGGTATCGAAGGCCGCACCGTTCGTTTCGAGCACCTGTTTGTTCATCGCATTCTGGATCGCCACCGCATCGCCCACGATCTTCCGCGCCCGGTCGAAGATATCCCCGATGGCATCCGCCGCAGGAAGACATTCATAGGCGAAAGCGGAGCGGATGTTGCTCATGTCTTCGTCGGTGATGTCGTCCCTGTTGAGCTGCTCCCGAATATCCTCCGCCGCGGCATAAAGAATCTTGTACTGCTCGAGGATGCGCGGTCCGAAGAGATCCACCAGTGCGGGGTTCTTCACACTGAAGGAGGCGAGCCATTTCCCCATGGCACTTTCCGCCGCGTCCACGTTGCCGCGGAAGGGCATTTCCGTCATGACCGCCCGGCTCAGGTCCAGGAGCCATTTCTGATGAGCCACCTCAAGAACGGCAAGTTCCGCCTCGAACGCTGCGGGATTCCCGATGCCCGTTTCGTCGAGCTTCCCGGACAGAGCGAGAAAATCCTCGATCCCCTTGGTGCGTTCCGCCTCGGCGCTGCGAAAAGCCTGAAAGAGCGCGTCCCCCTCTGCGGCGTGCCCCAGAAGAGCTGCAAGCGTCTCCAGATTCTCCCCGGTCTTCTTCCGTTGGATCTCCAGGTCCTGGTAAGCCCGGCGACGTTCCTCCGCCGACGCGGCGAGGTTCAGAAGGCTCCGCTCCGCCGCCCGGATTCCCTGCTGGCTTTCCTGAAGCAGGAGAAGGCAACGAACACGGGGCAGGCGCACCTCCGCCATGTCCTCCACCTGCCCGGCCGTCCGCTGGATGCCAAAGGATCCGAGAAATCCCACCGCGGCGCACACGAGCGTCACCGCGGCAAAAGCGCCTGTCAGTTTCGCGCCGATCCGCACACACCATCGCCCCTTTCTTCCGACTCAGCCGTACAGAAATACGGCGTATTCGGAGCCCCTCCCCGACAGTGTTTCTCGCGGCCTGAAAACCCTTCGAGGCGCGGTGTCGAATTGTTTCCGTATCACCGCGCCTCGAAGGAGTGCCTTCCTGCCATTGTACTCATTTGTACACGTTTGTCACACCATTTGACTCATTAGCCCCCTACGGGAATGCCCTCCGGCGCACGCCTTCCCCGGGAAACATCCCGGCGCTGCCAGAGCCAGACCGCAAGGACGAGAACCGTCCCCGCCGCGTCGGTCTCGATTCCGGGGAAGATGAGCAGCACCGCTCCGGCAAAGAGCATGGCCCGCTGGAGCAGCGAAAGGGGCGCGAGGAGAAAGTTCTGGAGCGACGCCGCGAGGGCAATTACGCCGACGATGCTCGTCCCCGTAGCCATGGAGATGGAGACGGCGTTGCCCCCGACGAGAAGGAGCTGCGGATTGTAGACGAAGGTGAAGGGAATGAGAAAGGCTGCGAGGGAAATGCGGAACCCCGTCCACCCCACCTCAGCGGGTTTCTGGTTCGAGATGCCCGCCGCACCGTAGGAGGCGATGGCGACGGGAGGTGTCACGTTGGAGAGACAGGCGAAATAGTAGACGAACATGTGGGCCGCAAGGGGTTCCACGCCAAGCTGCAGCAGTGCGGGAGCAGCGATGGTGGCGGTGACGATGTAGCACGCCGTGGTGGGCAGCCCCATGCCAAGAATGATGCTCACCACCATGGTGAGAAACACCGTAAAAAGCACGTTTCCTCCCGCGAGGGAGACGATGTTGTCCCCGAGGACCAGCCCAAGCCCCGTGAGATTTACCACGCCGATGACGTTACCCACCACCGCGCAGGCCATGCCCACCGAGACCGCTCCCCGGGCTCCCTGCTCCAGTGCGCCGAGGAAGGTCTTCAGGGACATGCGGGTGGCTTTGCTGAGGAAACTCACGGCAACGGAGGCCACGATGCCGTAGAACGCCGCATAGAGAGGCGTGCGTCCCACGAGAAGCAGATAGACGATCACCACGATGGGGATGAGAAGCTGTCCCCGCTCGCGCAGGACTTTCCACGGGCTGGGAATCTCTTCGGCGGAGAGCTTACGCATCCCCAGCCGCACCGCCTCGATGTGGACCACCGCATACTCCGCCAGGTAGTAGAGCACGGCGGGAATGGCTGCGGCGAGCATGATCTTGGCGTAATGGATTCCCAGGAACTCCGCCATGATGAACGACGCCGCGCCCATGACGGGGGGCATGATCATGCCTCCCGTTCCCGCCACGGCCACCACCGCCGCGGAAAAGACAGGGCGG
>Ga0228535_1001018_pt1 | contig 55598 bp, 54 predicted proteins | sample SJ1metagenome_FD_168457 | JGI IMG/M metagenome (GOLD analysis project Ga0228535, IMG submission 168457) | Enriched culture of PCE-dechlorinating microbial communities from Ithaca, New York, USA - SJ1 | ecosystem: Engineered > Modeled > Simulated communities (microbial... > Unclassified | place... | reverse complement strand
TTGAAATAACCTTGAGCTAAACTGAATCAGGCTCGACGCTGTTCACCCGAACAGAGGTGGCCGAATTCACCGTGCCGCTGGCCGAGTTGAACCGGGACCGGTGGCCGAGTTCGCCGAAACCGGCACCTTCTTTCCGCGCCCAGATTCATATCCCTTGTTCCTATGCCGACGTAAACATCCTTTGTTTCTGTTTCTGCCTGGCCATTAACCCATTCAGCGGCCTCATCGTTCCTTGATGGCAGAAAGTAACTGCTCTTTTTGTCCTGAAGAGTCCAGAACGTCATAAACCCTTCCGCCCCAATGAACAAATCGCCAAGGAACTCCCTGATCTCTGCTAAACGCTTCTCTTCCTGTGATGCACAACTCAAAGTACCAACCTCCCGTAAAGGAATATAGTGGTGCCATTCCGGGGAGTACTCAGACTCCCCGGATTCCTTTTGAAAAGCCGCTGCCTCTTTCGGGCTAGGCGCACTCAAGCCAGTATTCCTTGACCTGCTTGCCCTTTTCCGTTCTGATAAAGCGTGACCTGATAGGAAAGCCTTTCCTCTTCAGTTCGGAGATTCTTGAAGCAAGCCTCATGCACCCGTAGCGCTCCAGGGCATCAAGGCTGGTGATATGCTCCCCATCCTGGAGATGGGAGAGAATCTTGAGGCGTTGAGTAGAAATGTGAGTATTGACATCTTGCGCATTAATCATGTTAGTATTACTTTGCATGAAATAGTTCACTCCTTTGAGAGTGGGCTTGCCCCGGAGAGAAAAGGGAGAAAGAACCATCCGGGCGTTTTCCCGGGTTGTCGGTTGCAGCCGACGATCCGGGCTTTTTTGACTCTTCGCATTGGTACACCTCCATCAATAAATCATCAAATCCTTTTTACAATACCCACCTCCATTTCTATGACATCATTCTCCCGGATTGTTCCCCCTTGGATTGCAAATTCGGTCCGGGAGCCTACAAGCCACAAAAAAGGTACCCCCTTCATCTTGCCGGAGGGTACCCCCCGAGCGCCGGTCCCACTATATATGTGGGCCCCAACTTATTATATCACTATGCTAAGTGTTATGAAACAAAGACGTTTATTTTTCTATTTTTCTGGTAAGCCTATCGTTACGCCCCCTAATATTGTTTCACAATACTAAGCATAAGTATTATAGAGGACGAGAGGAAAATGGCAAACCGATAGGCGGATGAAAATGGATGATATATACTATGTATGATTAAGAAGGAATATCCCGTTATTCCCAGAAGAAAAACCTTACAATGATGCTTTCCTGATTGGAAAAGATAGGTTGAGCCTGACAATGCAGAATTGTGTAGGGAAGAGTTCACAAACGGTACTTTGACAAGGGCAGAGAGCAAAAAACACGATGGTTAAGGCTTTTCTTCCTGGGTGGTTAGTTCAGAGGAAGAACGCTTCCTTGACGCGGAAGAGGTCGCAGGTTCGAGTCCTGCACCACCCACCAGTTGATATTATTCCCGGCTTTCCCCCATTGATCCTGATAGCTGTTCCATTCAGGGAAGGGGGGCGAAAACAGACATCTTGTACAGGTTATTCTTCAGAGCTTTCCCTTGAAATGCAAGGGGGAGCTCTTTTTTTGAGCGTTTCATTTCTTGGTATTGAGGAACCAGAGATGCCCTTGATGTTTCCTGCCGCATAACGAAAACAATAGGCCGTTGCTTCAGCCCTTCCTGATAGTCTGCCAGGTTTTGGCATATAATCTGTTCAGACAGAAGGAGGGAAAGAATGATCAAGGGGATCGGGATTGACGTATGCAATGTGGCACGAATCGAAAAAGCCCTTCAAAACCCTCGTTTCACTGATAAGGTCTTCACGGAGTCCGAGAAAGACCATGCTTTCAGGCATGGTTGTAAAGCCAGGCACCTGGCTGCGGCATTTGCCGCGAAAGAAGCTTTTGCCAAGGCGGGCAGGTGGGGTTTGGGAAAGACAGGGCTGTTGAATATATCACTGGAAAGGGAGAACGGCGTTCCCTGCATCCGGCTTTCCGGCAACGCGGAGGCCCTCTTCATTTCCGGAGGCGGAAGTACCGTACATGTGAGCATAACCCACGATGGCGATCTCGCTATCGCCGTCGTGGTCATAGAGGGGTGATCCCCGTTGTTTCTTTTCGATGCCGATGATATCAGACGGGCTGAAAGGTATGCCATTGATGAAATAGGGATACCTTCCCTCGTTCTGATGGAAAATGCTGCCAGGGGAGTTACAGATTCTGTCATAAGAAGATTTCCCCATGCGAAAAAGATCATCATTGCATGTGGGGGAGGGAACAACGGCGGTGATGGAGTAGCCGCTGCAAGGCTTCTTGTTGCAGAGGGAAAAGAGGTCAGAGTCCTGCTGACTTCTTCGCCTGGCAAATATACAGCAGACCTCAAGACCAACCTGGACGTTTTTTGCAAAATGGGGGGCAGGACCCTGTTCTCTTCCCTGATATCTGACAGTGAACTGCGGTCGATCCTGCAGAACGAGGATCTTGTTATTGATGCTCTGCTGGGAACAGGTTCTTCCGGAGCGCCACGAGGCGAGATACTGAGGGCCATCCGTTCGATGGGACACACGGTACCTGTTGTATCCATTGATATCCCCAGCGGAGTCGATCCCTCGTCAGGCAAAGTAGAAGGTGAGGCCGTAAAGGCTGATCTTACAGTCACCCTATTCGCCAGGAAACCAGGGCTCGAGATAATGCCGGGAAGAGCATTCAGGGGTGATATCGAGACAGTTGGTCTGGGATTACCTGCTGGTGCTCTCCTCAAGCCAGGATCGAATTTTGAGCTGTTATGCGCGGAGGATGTTCCCGGAATTCTGCCTAGGATAGATCCTTCAATGCATAAAGGCGATCGCGGTACTGTTCTTGTGATCGGTGGAAGCGGCAGGTACAGAGGTGCCCCGTTGCTTTCTGCCCTCGGGGCATTAAGGGCCGGTGCGGGTGGAGTGATAGCTGCGGTCCCGACCGGTTCCACGCAGATGTTCTCCCCCCATCCGGAGATGATCCTTCTGGAGGCCGGGACGGAGAATGGGTGCATGACCCCTCTGTTATGGGACAAGGTCCTTGCAGAATGGGGCGGGCGTTTCAACTCTGTGGTCATAGGTCCGGGCCTCGACAGGGGGGAGCCTTCCCAGGCGCTTGTACGGAAAGTATGGAAAGAATGGAACGGCGTTCTTTGCGTAGATGGTGATGCCCTTTTCGCCCTTTCGAAATGGCCTGAATACAGATCCAGACCCGGTTTAACGATCCTCACTCCCCACGAGGGGGAAGCCGCCTCACTTCTTTCCACGACAAGAGAGAATGTGGGGTCTTCCAGACTGCGTTCCGCGATGGAACTATCCGCACTTTTCGGGACTGTCCTTCTTAAGGGGCCCGGCTCTCTTGTTTCCGATGCCGGCCGGGTCAGGATCATTCCTTTCCTGGTACCCGCTCTCTCCGTTCCTGGTTCCGGAGACGTCCTTTCCGGGATTATTGGAGCTTTCTCCGCAGCAGGACTTGACGGTTTCGGGGCAACTTCCGCAGGCGCGTACCTTCACGGGTTGGCCGGACAGATGCTCCAGCAAAAAAACGGGTTTGATGGCATTACCGCCAAGGAGATAGCCTCAACCCTTCCCCTTGCGATCTCGCAACTGAGAAACCTGGAGATCGAGGTGACGTGATTTGATGAGCTGTTCCGGGAACCCTGGTTGCCGCCGGGAGGAGTCCTTTATTTTTGTGGCAAGAAAGCCCGAAGAAACCCGGCTCCTGGGATCGGAAATGGCAAAATTCTCTTATCCGGGGCTAACAATATGTCTGACCGGGAAACTGGGAACAGGCAAGACCGAATTTGTAAGGGGGTTTGCGGCCGAATTCGGATGGGAGAATACCAGAAGCCCCTCTTTTACCATCATCAACGAATACCGGGCACAAACACCCATTGCTCACGTTGACCTGTACAGGGTAGAGGAACCTTCAGGAGAGGAATTCCACCTCGAGGAATATTCAAGGGATGGATATGTTGTTATCGTGGAATGGGCAGACCATTTGAAGATCTCCTCAGAACAGGGTTTCTGGAAGATCGATCTTTCTTATCCCGCTGAAACTTCCCTTTATGATCCTGCTAATGAGACCATCAGGATCTTAAGACTTTCCTGTTTTGGCAGGAAGGCTTGCCTGAAATTCAGGGAATTCACGGTCAATTCAGTTCTGAAACTCGAAAGGGTGAGATCATGAAGGTGCTGGGGGTAGACTGTTCAACCGAATGGGCCTGCCTGGGTCTATCGATATCAGGGATGGTTGCCGGGGAATTCAACATAAGGGCAGGCAGGGAACAGTCATCACTTCTCGCTCTGCTCGCAGGTCATCTCATGTCGTCATGCCGGACAGCGCTTTCCTCTCTTGAAGCAATAGCAGTGACTTCCGGCCCAGGGCTTTTCACAGGTATCAGGGTGGGTCTTTCCTACTCCTGCGGTCTTGCTGAAGGTCTCAAGATCCCGGTTATCACAATTGACAGCCTGTCGGTCCTGGGAAATCCCTTTCTTGACGGGGACAGGGTAGTGGTACCTCTTTCAAGGGCGAGGAAGGGTTCAGTCTATTTTTCTGTCATCACCGGAACGAGAGATCTGCCTGATATTGTTGCTCCCCCGGATGTTTCGGAGATAAGGTTTCTGAGGCAAAGGCTTGTTGGCGCCGGTCCCTTCTGTTTCGTGGCTAATGATGACCGGCTCCTTCTTGAAGAACTTCAGGAAGGAGGTCTGGATGTTCAAGTCAGAACATACCCCAGAGGAGGTACAGTGGCTCTTCTTGGGGGGCTCCTGTCAGGGAAGCGGATGTCTCCTTCAGAAGCAAGGGCCCTGTACCTCAGATCCCCCGATATTGGAAGTGCAGAAAAAAAATGAAAAAAAGTCACTGGTCAAGATAATCAATGAAGTGTATTATATTTGCTGTTGTCCTTATAAGTGAAAAACTGAACTTGCTGATTGAGGAAGAAGGTGGAATATGGACCTGACGCGGAAAGCAAGGCTACGCCCATGACACGGAGGAGGGATGCACGATTATGGATCTGATCGAGAAACATCCGATCCTTGAGTTCAGACATTCGAAGAAGGTCAAATTCTCTTTTGACGGCATCGAGATGGAGGGTTACGAGGGCGAACCTATAGCAGCTGCCCTTCATGCCAATGGAGTAAGGATATACAGGATAACTCCCGCGAAAGAGCAGACCAGGGGCTTTTTCTGTGCTATTGGCAAGTGTTCGTCATGCTTCATGGTCGTCGACGGTGTGCCCAATGTCCGCACCTGCGTTACTCCCCTGAAGACCGGGATGAGGGTCGAAACGCAGCTGGGTAAAGGCGTCATACCTATGGATGCCTAGTAGAGGGGAAGGTGAAAGGATTGCGGCAGACAGAGGTTCTTGTCATTGGGGGTGGCCCTGCAGGATTGAGCGCTACTCTTGAGGCAGCTTCGCTTGGATGCCATGTCACTCTTGTCGACAGCGATCTGGCTCTGGGTGGGCAGCTTATCAAACAGACTCACAAGTTTTTTGGTTCCAAAGACGAGAGAGCAGGGACCAGGGGTTTCAAGATCTCCGAGATCCTCCTCGAGGAGCTGAACTCCTATAAGGGTACGGTCGAAGTCCATACCAACTGTACCGCTACCGGATTCTACAAGGAAGACGGTGTTGTTTCCTGCGTGATCGGAGAAGATGAATATTTCCGCATCAAACCGGAAAAGATCGTTATGGCTACTGGTGCTCAGGAACGTCTTCTTCCCTTCCCCAACAATCATCTTCCTGGGGTTTACGGTGCCGGGGCAGTACAGACCCTTATGAACGTTTACGGGGTGGTGCCGGGCAAGAAGGTTCTCATGGTCGGAGCCGGGAATATAGGCCTTATTGTCAGCTACCAGCTAATGCAGGCGGGCGTTGAAATTGCAGGCATTGTAGAGGCGATGGATAAAGTTGGAGGGTACTGGGTCCACGCAGCCAAGATAAGAAGGCTTGGCGTGCCGATCTATCTGCGTCACACGATCAGGGAAGCCCTCGGGGACAAAATAGTCGAAGGCGCCGTGATACAGGAGATCGATGACCGTTTCCAGCCTACCGGAAAAGAGATAAAGATCGATGCCGATGTTATCTGTATGGCGGTAGGTCTTACCCCCACATGCGAACTGCTCTGGCAGGCAGGCTGCGAAATGGTCTTTGTTCCGCAGTTATGCGGTCACGTTGCCCAGAGAGACCTTTTCATGAGGACCAGCCATAAGGATATCTGGGTAGCGGGAGACGCATCAGGAATAGAAGAGGCGTCGGCCGCAATGGTTGAGGGAAGGATCGCAGGGGTCGGGGTAGCCAAAGCCCTTGGTCATGGGGAAGCATCGGAACATTCCGGGCGGCTTGAGGAGTTCAAGAGACGCCTGGCCGATCTCAGGGGCGGAGAGGTCGGGCAGAAGATCTGCCAGGGCATCTCCTGCTGCACCGTCAACGAGTGGGGGGTGTGACAAATTGAACGAAAAGGAAAAACTCTTTAACGGAGGAGTACTTACTGAAGCCCGAAAGGGTGCAATAGAGCCCCCCAGGGATCTTTGGGAGAACAAGAAGAACGGGCTTGTAATTATCGAATGTCCCCAGAGGATACCCTGCAATCCCTGTCATACAAGCTGTCCTACAGGAGCTGTAAAGGCTTTCAAGGATATCAATGATCAGCCCGAGATCGATTACGAAAAATGTACAGGTTGCGCCAGGTGCGTTGCGGTATGTCCAGGCCTGGCCTGTTTTGTGGTCGACCTTACCTGGGGCGGGGACGGTGTCGCCCTGATGAAGCTGCCCTATGAGATGCTCCCCCTTCCTCAGGAGGGAGAGACCGTTGACTGCCTTAACCGTATTGGCAATACGGTTTCAAAGGGCAAGATCGTCAAGGTTCTTGAGCCGATGCACGACAGGACCATGGTAGTTCATGTGGAAGTTCCCAGAGACCTGGTCATGGATATCCGCACTATCAGGGTGGTGAAGCAGGCATGAGTGGAAGACAGGAAGATATTGTTATATGCCGCTGCGAGGAGATCACCCTGGGCGAGATAAGGGAATGGATCGCCAAGGGTTACGAGACTTTTGATGAATTGAAAAGAGTATTGCGTGTCGGGATGGGACCATGCCAGGGGAGAGGTTGTCGCGAGATGATCCTTCGCGAGATATCTGCCAAAACAGGCGCCCCTGTGGCAGATATCGATCCGGGTACTTTCCGTCCTCCAGCAAAACCGGTAAAGCTTGCTGTGCTTGCCGAGGGGGGCGACAAGTAATGACCCTTGAGAGGACAGCCGATGTCGTCGTTATAGGGGCAGGAGTACAGGGTTGTTCCATCGCCTACAACCTGGCCAAGATGGGCGTCAAGGATGTCGTTGTTCTCGAAAAAGGGACGATCTGTTCCGGCTCGACTGGAAGGTGTGGTGCCGGCATAAGGGCCCAGTGGGGCACAGAGATGAACTGCCGCTTCGGCCTTGCTGCTGTCGAAAAGTTCGAACAGCTTCACGAAGAACTGGGCATGGACTGCGGTCTCAACCAGAGCGGATACCTTATGGTGGCCTACAAGGAAAGTGAGTTCGACCAGCTTCAGAAGAGCATGAAGCTTCAGAACAGCCTGGGAATCGATACCAGGGTCGTATCATATTCCGAAGCCAGGGAGATCTGTCCGGGACTTGCCGCAGATGACGCAGTAGGCTTCACCTTTCACAACAGGGATGGCCACGCCGACCCGTTCCTTACGACTTTCGCCTATATGGAAGCTGCAAAAAGGCTGGGAGTGACCTTCCACAGGTTTACGGAAGTGACTGACGTAAAGACCGTTTCCGGCAGGATCGCAGGAGTTGTAACAAACCGTGGTGAGATCGATGCCCCTGTTGTCGTCAACGCTGCAGGGGGATACTCCCAGATAATAGCGAACATGGCCGGGGTCAGAATACCCAATTTTTCCGAAAGGCATGAGATCATCATAACCGAGCCTGTTGAACCGGGTGTCTGCCCTCCCATGCTCATGAGTTTTTCCGGCAACTATTACATTCAGCAGAGGCCCCATGGTTCGATCATCGGGGGATGCAGCCCGGAAGGTCACCCGGAAGATTACGAAATGGGATCATCATGGGATTTCCTTGAAATGATGTCCAGAACATTTATCAAACTTCTTCCCAGGACCAAAGGAGTAAGGGTGGTCAGGCAATGGTCAGGGCTTTACAACATGACCCCCGATCGACAGCCCATACTATGCGAAGCAGACAACGTCAAAGGATTCTTCCTTTCCTGCGGCTATTCGGGCCATGGATTCATGTTCGGCCCGATATCGGGGGAACTTCTGACCCAGCTGATCATTGGTCAGGAGCCATGGATCCCGATCGACATGCTGCATTACAGCAGGTTCGAAAGAGGGGAACTTCTTGTTGAACCTGCTGTAGTCTAGCTCAAATCCGCTGCATTTGCGCAGTATCAGAAGGGGATGACCAGCTCATCCCCTTCTGTGTTATCAAGGATCCTCTAAAAATTGTTTACACTTGATGGGAAATTTCCATTTGTAATGCAATATTCAATATATAGATACCAATAAGGCTTGTACCTGTTCTCACAAGATGGCATAATAATTATGGAAAAGATCCCTCAAGGGATCGACCGCTTTGAAGGAAGGTGAGTTGTTTGCCGAAGAAGTACTCAGTTGTAGTGAACTCACATTGGTGCAAAGGGTGCGGCCTTTGCCTGGCTATCTGTCCAAAGAAGGTTTTCGATTTCGACAATAACCTCAAGTCTACCCCTGCGAGAGTTCAGGATTGTATTGGCTGCAAGCAGTGTGAAAACATATGTCCTGACCTTGCCATAACAGTTGAGGGGAGTGCTGAAGATGCCCAGAATTGAATTCTGGCAGGGAAATGTTTCGCTGGCTTATGGGGCCATCGCTGCAGGATGCCGTTTCTTTGGAGGGTATCCCATAACTCCTTCTTCTGAGATAGCGGAAGTGATGTCGGAAGAACTTCCCAGGGTGAACGGAAGGTTCATCCAGATGGAGGACGAGATCGCCGGAATAGCCGCCACCATCGGGGGTTCTGTCGCCGGTTACAAAGCCATGACGGCTACGTCCGGACCCGGGTTCTCCCTTAAGCAGGAAAACCTTGGCCTCGCCTACATGGCGGAGATCCCGATCGTAGTAGTTGATGTTATGCGAGGAGGACCTTCGACCGGTCTGCCTACTTCGATAGCCCAGCAGGATGTCATGCAGGCCCGATGGGGGACTCATGGAGACCATGCGACCATCGCCTATGCTCCTTCATCCGTCCAGGAGTGTTACGAGGTTGCCATAAAGGCTTTCAACATGGCAGAACGCTTCAGGCAGCCGGTATTAATAATGAGCGACGAAGTGCTTGGACATATGAGAGAAAAGGTCGTTGTTCCGGAGGCTGGTGATCTAACCCTTATCGACAGGAAAAAACCTGCCTGCAGCCCCGATGATTTTATGGCCTATAAGCCCGATCCCGAAGATAACCTTCCTCCTATGGCTTCATTCGGTGATGGCTACAGGTGGCATATAACCGGACTCACCCATAACGAGTGGGGTTTCCCGACCAACTGTGCCACTGAGATAGCTTTCAAGTCAGCCCGGCTTATGGACAAGGTCAATGTATACAGGGATGAGATCGTCGAGTATGAGACTGAGAGCGTCGAGGATGCAGAAATGATCGTTGTGGCATACGGCAGCGTGGCTCGAACCGCTTTGAGCGCAGTAAGACAGGCGAGGGCCAGGAATATAAAGGTCGGATATTTCAGGCCGGTAACACTTTGGCCGTTCCCTGACAGGGAGATAGAGAAGCTTTCTGAAAAAGCAGGCAAACTTATTGTCCCTGAGCTTAACTTTGGTCAGATGATCCACGAGGTGGAGCGTGCAGTTCACGGGAAAGCCGGGATCATCCAGATGAGCCTTGTAAATGGTGAGCTATTCCAGCCCTCCGAAATTCTGGGCAAAATTGAGGAGGTGGCCTGATAATGCCCCGTCCTGAAGTGCTTGACTGGTTGAGAAAGAGATTTTTCCCCCATATGTGGTGTCCCGGGTGCGGACATGGGATCATCCTGCATGCCATCCTCAGAGCCCTAGTGGATTCAGGGAAAAAAAGGGAAGAGACCGTTATTGCATCCGGCATCGGGTGCTCAAGCCGCATGCCCGGTTATATTGACGCATGCACGATCCATACCACCCATGGAAGATCCCTCGCTTTTGCCACCGGCATAAAACTTGCGAATCCCGAGCTTACCATTGTCGATGTCATGGGAGATGGTGATTGCACAGCCATAGGGGGCAACCATTTTATTCATGCATGCAGAAGGAATATAGGCATTACGGCTGTTGTAATGAACAACAATATTTACGGGATGACCGGCGGGCAGGCGTCACCGACCACTCCCCTGGGAGCCAAGGCAACAACCGCACCCTACGGAGCCATAGATCCTCCATTTGATATCTGCAAGCTCGCACAGGGCGCCGGTGCAACTTATGTAGCCAGGGCGACGATCGCCCAGCCCGTAATTTGCGAGCAGTACATCAAGAACGGCCTGGCCAATAATGGCTTTTCAGTGGTTGAGATCATTTCGAGCTGCCATACACAATTCGGCAGGAAGAACAACCGGAGGACTCCCCTGGACAATATCAACTTCTTCAGGAACAATTCCGTTCCAATAGCAAAGGCCCAGGGAATGACACCAGAGGATCTTGAAGGGAAGATCGTGACCGGGGAGTTCGTCAAGCGTGAAACCCCTGAATACACCAGGCTTTACCTCGATCTGATATCCCGGGTGGGGGGGAATAAGGCATGAGCGACAGATACGAGATAAGATTCGCCGGATCAGGAGGACAGGGGGTTATCCTTGCCGCGGTTGTGATAGGCGAAGCCGCGGCGATCTTTGAAGGCTTGAACGCAGTTCAGTCCCAGGCCTATGGTCCAGAAGCGAGGGGAGGCAAATCAAAATCGGAAGTCGTCATCTCCAGGGGTGAGATCGATTATCCCAAGGCCACGTCCCCTGACCTTCAGATAATCCTGAACCAGACCTCATGCGACGAATTCCTGCCCGAAACCGCGCAGGGCGGTATTGTCATAGTGGATGACACCTACGTTTCGACCGTCCCCGAGAGCGAGGCCGAAGTTTTCATGCTCCCCATAGTAAAGACCGCCAGAGAAAAAATAGGAAGGGAACTGGTAACGAACATGGTAGCACTTGGTGTTACTGCCAGGGTCCTTGAAATCCTTGACCTCATGAAGCCGGATTCTGTAAAAAAGGCAATCCTTGCAAGGGTTCCCAAGGGTACCGAAGAAATGAACGAAAAGGCCTTTCACGAAGGCTATGAATTAATGAAAGAAAAGAAATAAAACAGGAAGAGTGAAAGACAAAGGCAGTTCGATCTCCCAAGGCGGAAGGCTAAATTGCCTTCCGCCTTTTTCTGGGGTACATTGCGTTTTGGGATTAAAGGGTTTTCAAACAAGAAGGAGCCGCCAATGACGAACTTGAAAGGGAAAAGACTTGAGGTCAGTATCGAAACGACCAACAGCCGTGGACAAGGTATCGCACGGACAGGAAGTGAAAGGTACGTGCTGTTTGTCAGCGGTGCTCTGCCAGGGGAAAGGGTCCGCGGGAAAGTGGTCCTTGAAAAGAGATCCTTCGGGATAATGGAACTGGAAGAGGTTATCGAACCAAACCCGGGCAGAGTGACGCCGAGGTGCCCATGGTTCGGATCTTGCGGAGGTTGCGCGCTTCAGCATGCCTCTTACGAACTCCAAAGACACATAAAAAGCCGGGTCCTGACCGACGCTTTGAGAAGGATCGGGGGGATAGGGAACTTTGTGGCCCCCCCTTGTGAGCCTTCACCTGTTGAGTGGGGATACCGGAACAAGGCATCTTTCCCTGTTCGTTCCGTAAATTCAAAGAAGCGCCTTGGGTTTTTCAAAGAGGGGTCCCACGAACTGGTTCCCGTGGATGTTTGCCCGGTCCTTGAACCTCGGATCGAATCCCTTATCTCACCGATCTCATCCCTTGTGGCAAGTACCTCACTGGATCTTTACGATGAAAAAAGGCATAAAGGATGCCTCAGACATATTGTTGTCAGGTCATCGGCCTGTGAGGGCTCCCTGCTTATTGTTCCGGTCCTGAACCACCCATCCTGTTTTGACCAGGAAAGGGATTTCAAGGTTTTTGCGCATTCCCTTTTTGAAATATCGGGCCAGGAGGGAGGGATAGTGGCCAATTACAATCCTCTTCCAGGCAACACAATTTTCGGAGAGAGATCCAGTCCGATCCTGGGAGATCCCCGGATGACCGAGACGTTGGGACCCTTTTCGCTGCAATATGGTCCCACCTCATTTTTCCAGGTCAATACCCGACAGGCAGGGAATCTTTTCCGGTCTGCCGGAGATATACTTGACCAATTCGGCATTGAAAGCGTGCTGGAGCTTTACAGCGGCACCGGTGCTCTGACTCTGTTCCTGGCCGGCAAAGGAAGAAAAGTCTGTGCGGTAGAAGATTGGCCTGAATCTGTTTCCTTTCTCAGGATAAACGCTGAATCCAACGAAATGGGGGGATCGATCGAGGTGCTCGGTTGCAGCGCAGAAAATGCGGTTGAAAGCATGACCGGAAGGAAGTTCGATGCGATAGTAATGGACCCTCCAAGGAAAGGGTGCTCTGAAAGGGTACTAATGGGGCTGGTAAAACTTGACCCTTCAATTGTGCTTTATATTTCCTGCAATGCTGCCACTCTTGCCAGGGATGGTTCGTTCCTGATCATGAACGGATACAGCCTGAAGAGTGCAACCCCTTTCGACATGTTTCCCCAGACCTTTCATGTAGAATCCATTGCCGTTTTCGAGAAGAAATGAGAGCCACGCAACGCGTTTTTTTGTTGCCAAACTTTTTCCCGCCAATTATAATGAGCCATCGAGGGCGGACATAGCTCAGCTGGTAGAGCATCGGCTTCCCAAGCCGAGGGTCGCGGGTTCGAATCCCGTTGTCCGCTCCATTTTTTTTTGTGTTATTCTTTTACAGGACCCGCCTGGATCCTCCCAGTCCTTTCAACGGTGACATAATTTAAGGTACCCGGGGAAAGAAGAATTTTGAAATACTTTCTTCTGAATGGATCAGGCATATCGAGTGGATCAGGCATATCGAGTTGACACAGACAGGTCAAGACCATTAAAATCGTGAAGGTTTGTTAAAAAAATCTCTTTATACAGTATTATGCATGCTGGGAGGTTATTCCAAGTGCCAAAGAATATCGCGGAAGAGATCATCGAAGCGGAAGCAAAGGCAAGACAGATAGTTCATGATGCCCGTTCAGAAGGAGCAAGGATCGTAGCCCAGGCGAAAACCGAAGCTGAGGAGTTATCCAAGGAATCCCGTCAGAAGTACCACAGGACTTTGAGGGATACGATACTTCAACTTGAGGAAGAAGCCGAAAAGGAGTCCGGGTCGATAATCGAAAAGGGAAGAGCTGAAGCCGGATCACTTGTGAGAGACCGGGGGAGCCGGATCGAAGACGTAGCCTCCTGGGCTGCAGGAGAGGTGATCGCACGATATGGCAGTAGCAAGGGTTAAGCGGGTCCGGATCCTTTCACATCATGACATTCTGGAGGATGTCGTTGCCAGCCTTCAGGCCCTTGGCTGTTGTGAGATAATCCGCTCCGAAGAAAGCGACGGCATAACGAGGGAGCGATCGTCCCCCCCTTCCGAAAGCACTGGATCAGGCACTGGATCCAGGGGTCTACCCAGACTGGAAACGGACCTTTCAGATAGCCGGTTTATTCTCAGGTTCCTGGAACCTCTTTTCAAAGAAGAGGGAGGTATGCTTGAGCGCCTCCTTGGCCCCAAACCCCCTGTCACTATATCGGAACTGAACTCCATGATGGAAAAAACCGACCTTCAAGGTATGGCGGCAGATGCAAGAAGTCTTGAAAGGCGGATATCCGAGATGCGCTCAGAGATATCCCAGTTATCGAACCATATTCAGCTTCTGAAACCCTTCAAGGATCTCGACCTGCCGATGAGGATCGTCTCGCGCGGAACGGAAAAACTGATGGGGGTTATGGGGACGCTCCCCTCCAGCAAGAGTTGCAGTCTGAAAGACTCCTTCCTGGACATCATTGAGGGCCAGGGGGATATTTATATCGCTCCTTACAGTGAAAAGGAACAGGAAACCATGGCTGTCCTTGTATTTCAGAGGTCTCTCGAACAGCAGGTAATGGAGTCTGCTTCATTATCAGGTTTCTCAAGGGTCGATTGCCCACAGGGTATTGAAGATACTCCACAGGAAGAGATCCAGAGAATGACATCTCTCCGTGAGACCCTTTATGGATCTATTAACAAGGCGGAGTCAGAATCACTGACAATGGCTGCTGAATGGGTTCCCTCTGTGAGGAAGATATACGATCTTCTTGTGGTTGTCGCTGCCAGGCATGATGCCGGATCCTCGGGAGAATCGTCGGAAAAAGTGTCATCCCTGGACCTTTGGGTCCCATCAGACAAGATCAGGGAACTGGAAAGTTCACTGAAACCTTACAGTACATTGTTGGATGTAAATATTGATGACCCCCGCCCAGGGGAAAATCCCCCGATCATTCTTGACAATCCCGGATGGGCTTCCCCGTTCTCGCCTCTGACCAAGCTTTATGGTATGCCATCCTACGATGGCATAGACCCGACTGTCGTAATGGCACCCTTTTTCTTTCTCTTTTTCGGGATGTGCCTTGGTGATGGAGGGTACGGGCTGGTTATGGGGGCCTTCTTCCTTTTTGCGCTTGTAAGGTACCGCCTTTCGGGGGATACAAGAAACTTTTTCATGCTGCTGCTGCTTGGAAGCGTTTCCTCGATCCTGGTCGGAGCCGTAACAGGTAGCTGGCTGGGGGATATGATCGACGTGTTCGGGGTGTTTGAGCCCATACGTGCCCTGAAGAACAGTGTTGTGATGATTAGACCCATGAATGATCCTATCACTTTCCTTGCCATATCACTGGCTCTTGGAGTTGTACAGATACTGTTCGGTATCCTTATCGCCATGTGGGATGCTTTCCGGAAGGGAGATATCGCAGGCGCGCTTGGAGACCAGGGGGGCTGGCTTGCTCTGATTGTCGGGATTCTTGTCTGGGGGGCCTCCTCCTTCGGTATCGGCGGTAACGGAGTTCTTTTCGCGGGTAAAGCCCTGTCGGCTATCGGTGCCATTACCCTGGTTGCCACACAGGGCAGAGACAAACCCGGGGTGATACGAAAGGCATTGTCGGGGATATTAAGCCTCTACAATATCACTTCCTACCTGGGCGATGTCCTGAGTTACAGCCGCCTGCTGGCCCTTGGCCTGGCCACCTCCGCCATTGCGATGATCGTTAATACGCTCACGGGACTGGTCTCAGGTATCCCCTATGTTGGTTGGATGCTGGCGATACTGATATTCTTCGGAGGACACCTTTTCAGTGTAGTGGTGAATGTGCTTGGAGCTTTCATACATTCTCTCCGTCTCCAGTACGTGGAATTTTTCAGCAAGTTCTACAGCGGTGGAGGCAGGATCTTCACCCCGCTGAAATTTGAGACAAGATACACCAGGATCACAGGAAACGGGATCGAAGAAACAGTAAATTAGAAGGCAAACAAATAAATTTGTAAAAGTGTGAGAGGAGTGTTCTTGAATAATGGATCAGCTGGGAATCATGCTTGCAGTTCTCGGTGCAGCGCTTGCCGCGGGATTCGCCGGATCAGGTTCCGCAATTGGTGTCGGGATCGCAGGAGAATCAGGAGCGGGTATCATGACTGAAGATCCCGGAAAATTTGGCCTTGTGCTGTTGCTGCAGGCTCTTCCGGGTACCCAGGGTATTTACGGTCTTCTGACAGCCTTTTTCGCAATTCTGAAGGTTGGTCTCCTTGGGGGAGATGCAGTATCAGTAAATGTATGGCAGGGACTTGGAGTGCTTTTTGCCTGCCTCCCCATAGCTATCGCCGGATACTATTCGGGTATTGCCCAAGGCAAGACCTCTGCGGCCTGCATCCAGATGATAGCCAAGAGACCAGAGGAAACGGGCAAGGCGGTCATACTGCCCGCGATGGTTGAAACTTACGCCGTTCTTGCGTTGCTGATGAGCATAATCCTCCTTAACAGCATCCAGTTCTGATCGGCATCCTAGACGACGGGGTGAGATCGATGTCCTTAGCTGACATAAAGGCAAAGATAGAAGCCGATGCCAAGGCTGAAGCGGAGGAGATAATTGGCAAGTTCAGGGAACAGGCCGACGAGATCCTTGCCGCTGCCAGGCGCGAAAGCGAAAAGATCCAGAAACGGCTGGAAGAAAAGATCAGGTCTGAGGAGACGGAAGTACGCAGGAGAAAAAAGATCGTGGCTGACCTAGAAGCCCGTAAACTGGGCCTTGGCGCCAGGAGGGAACTTATCGAAATGACCTTTAACAAGGTCCTTGATATTCTCTCCCAGACCCCAGATGCAAGATATCTTGCCTTCATGGAAGGGCTCATGGCGGAAGGTGCCGTCAACGGTGATGAAGAGGTCTTGCTTGCGAAGGGCGAAAAACGGGTTAGCAAAAAATGGATCGAAGAATTCAACGAAAAATACAAAAAAAGGCTCTCATTATCCAATGACATGGTCCCGGGTTCAGGAGGCTTTGTTCTCCGCAGGAGTGATATTAACGTAAACTGCACCCTTGAAGTCCTTCTTCGCTGGGCAAGGGAAGACATGGAGGCAGAGGTTGTCAGCCGTCTTTTTTCTGAATGAACTGGGGGTTTCCCAATGACCTGTTCTGTTGACTATGGTTATACTGTGTCCAGATTAAGGGGTATGGAAAACCGGCTCCTTGAGCCGGGAGTTTTTCAGCGCCTTATGGACAGTGATGATCTTTCTTCCGCTATAAGGGTCCTCTCCGAAACACCATACGGTAAATGGATCCTGGAACAGCAGAGCGAGGAAAAATTCGATAAGGCCATAGAGTCTGAGTTGCTGTATATCTATTCGGAAACGGAGAGGTTCGTTCCGGATCCCGGGCTCTACTTCATCTGCCGGCTTCCCTACGACATTCACAACATCAAGGTTCTTCTGAAGGGTATATTCAATCAGAAAGAGGGCGGCAAGAGAAGGATGGATCTTCTTACCGGCCTTGGCAACATGCCTGTTGATGAGATGGTAATGGCCATTGAAAGTGAGGATTACCGTCTTATGCCTTTCGGATTTCACAGGACGGTACCTGAATGTGTCTCTATCTGGGATCAGTCGCACGATATTTTACAGGTAGAGCGAGTCCTCGATGAGGCTCTATTCTCCCTGCAGGTCAAGATAGCGGGCGAGATGCCCTTTGAAGGGGTAAGACTTTTTGTCAGATCCAGGATCGATGCGGAAAACATCCGGAATCTGGCCAGGCTGAAGAGGATGGGTTTTGAATCTCCCCAGGCTGCACCTTTTTTCCATAATGGAGGATCAGTCCCGGTGGAAAAAGTACTTTCCCTGCTCAATGAACCTTTCGAAGGCTGGGAAAGGTTCCTTTCCTTCGCTGATGTCTCCAGAACACTGTCAAGTGCCCAGGAACATACAGGCCTTGATTCCCTGATCGTGGACCTCGAGAGATCGATAGATGATTTCCTCTCAGGGATCCTCGCTAAATTCAAATATAGCGCTTTCGCGCCCGAGAACGTCCTTCATTTTTTGTGGTTGAAAGAGATAGAAGCGAAGAACCTGAGGATCCTTCTTGTCGGTATAGGTAATGGAGCCGACCGTTCAGTGCTTAGGAGGCTATTACGAAATGTCTGACGGATCCAGAAAACTGCTAATGGCAGCAGTCGGCGATTTTGAGAGCGTCCTTCCTTTTCAGGCGGTCGGTGTTACGCCCTTTTCCCCGGACAACGAACTGAGGGATCTTCTCTTGCGGCTTGCCAAGGAGCAGTATGCGGTGGTTTTCCTTGTTGATGACCTTTACAGGGATAACCTGGAACTTGTGGAAGAGGTGAACGAACGTTACTCCATGAGTATAATCCCTATACCCGGTATCAAGGGTTCCACCGGTATCGGAATACAATCCATCAGGGACAGCGTTGAAAGAGCGGTCGGGATGGATATTTTTGCCGTCAAATAGGTAGCCACCTTAAGACAAGAGTGTACGCGGAGGGGATATTATTGGCCATTAAAGAGAAAATTATCGGTTCCATTGCCAAAATTTCCGGCCCGCTTGTCGTTGCAGACGGGATGAGCGGCGCGGGAATGTACGACGTAGTAAGGGTCGGGGATCTCGGTCTTGTGGGAGAGATCATCGAACTCAAGGGTTCAACGGCTTCTATCCAGGTTTACGAGGAGACTTCCGGGCTTAAGCCGGGTGAACCGGTTGAAAGCACTGGAGCGCCTTTAAGCGTTGAACTTGGTCCCGGGCTGATCGAGCAGTTCTATGATGGTGTCCAGAGACCCTTGAACCTGATCGAGAAGGCTGCGGAAAGCCCTTTCATCTCCAGAGGGATCAATGTTCCAGCGATAGGCCGGTCCAAAAAATGGGATTTTGAACCTGCTGTCGAGGAGGGGACTGAGGTGGGGGAGGGTGATCTCCTCGGCACCGTGGATGAAACAGTCCTCGTAAAGCACAGGGTCCTTGTTCCACATGGTGTTCGCGGAAAGGTGAAAAGTATTTCCAGAGGTTCTTTTACCGTTGAAGAAACCGTTGCAGTCATAACTGACGGGGAGAAAGATACTGAAGTCGCAATGCTGAGAAGGTGGCCTGTAAGGAGTCCCAGACCTGTCCTGCAGAGGCTCGCTCCCAATGTCCCCCTGACGACGGGGCAGCGTGTTGTCGATACATTTTTCCCTCTTTCCCGGGGCGGGGCTGCATGCGTACCGGGACCTTTCGGATCCGGGAAGACCGTAATCCAGCACCAGCTTGCGAAATGGGCTGATGCCGAGATAGTTGTTTACGTCGGTTGCGGAGAACGGGGAAATGAAATGACAGACGTCCTTTTAGAGTTTCCGGAGCTTGAGGACCCGAGATCAGGTGAACCCCTTATGAAAAGGACGGTACTGATAGCAAATACTTCAAACATGCCTGTCGCCGCGAGAGAGGCCAGCATATACACTGGTATTACCATTGCAGAATATTACCGGGATATGGGTTATTCTGTCGCCCTAATGGCTGACTCCACAAGCCGTTGGGCGGAGGCCCTGAGGGAGATCTCCGGAAGGCTGGAAGAGATGCCAGGCGAGGAAGGTTACCCTGCTTACCTCGGAACGAGGCTTGCCAGTTTCTATGAGAGGGCAGGCAGGGCTATATGTCTTGGCAATGACGGAAGGGAAGGTTCGATCACCTCGATAGGAGCTGTATCCCCACCGGGCGGTGACCTTTCCGAACCTGTCAGCCAGAACACCCTGAGGGTTACCAAGGTCTTCTGGGGTCTGGATGCAAATCTTGCCTATCAGAGACATTTCCCCGCCATAAACTGGCTTTTGAGCTATTCCCTGTACGCTGAAAAACTGGGCGAATACTGGGACAATCTTTACGATGGCGAGTGGAGCGCACTAAGGACCGAGGCCATGTCCCTGCTTGAGGAAGAGGACAGGCTCAGGGAGATAGTGCGGCTTGTAGGCATTGATGCCCTTTCAAGGCAGGAAAGAATGATACTTGAGACATCCAAGTCACTTCGCGAGGACTTTCTTCATCAGAACGCCTTCCACGAGGTCGACACTTTTGCGTCAATGGACAAGCAATTCAGAATGCTGAGGAATATCATCAGTTTCCACCATCTTTGCAAGGATGCCCTGGAAAGGGGTTCAACAATTCAGGAAGTCTTCTCTCTGCCGGTCAGGGATCAGATCGCAAGGATGAGATACGTGGATGAAAAGGAACTGGACAAGATCGATGATCTACTCCCGCAAATGAAAAAGGAAGTAGAGAAACTGCTTCCGGAAGGGGGCATGGGAGATGTTGCCTAAGGAATACAGGACCATATCAAACCTTTCCGGTCCGCTTCTTGTGGTGGAAAAAACCGAGGATGTACGTTATGACGAGCTGGTGGAGATCGAGCTGGCTAATGGAGAGCGCAGAAGGGGAAGAGTGCTTGAGATAACCCGGAATAACGCTCTTGTGCAGGTTTTTGAAGGTACTACCGGGATAGACCTCGACAGTACCAAAGTCGTTTTCATGGGGAAAGTTCTCGAACTCCCTGTCAGCAAAGAATTGCTGGGCAGGATCTTCAATGGAAGAGGGGAACCGATTGACGGAGGGGTTGCCATTATCCCTGACAAGACCCTCGATGTTAACGGATACCCCATGAACCCTTATTCGCGGGATTATCCATCCGAATTTATTCAGACAGGGATCTCTACCATTGATGGGATGAATCCGATGGTAAGGGGGCAGAAACTGCCTATCTTTTCCGGAAGCGGAATGCCTCACAACAGGATCGCCGCACAGGTAGCAAGGCAGTCGACCGTCCTTGGCGGGCACGAGGACTTTGCAGTTGTTTTCGCGGCTATGGGGATCACGTTTGAGGAAGCTTTCTTCTTCATGGAGGATTTCCGGAGGACGGGTGCCATAGAAAGAACGGTCATGTTCGTCAACCTTGCCGATGATCCTGCAATCGAAAGGATCACCACTCCGCGTCTTGCATTGACATGTGCCGAATACCTCGCCTTTGAAAAAGATTACCAGGTACTGGTAATCCTGACGGACCTTACAAATTACTGTGAAGCCCTGAGGGAGATATCTTCAGCAAGAAAGGAAGTCCCAGGCAGAAGAGGGTACCCCGGGTATCTTTATACCGACCTAGCGACCATGTACGAGAGGGCCGGTCGCCTGAAGGGGAAAAAGGGATCTATCACCCAGTTCCCGATCCTTACCATGCCCGAGGATGACAAGACGCATCCCATTCCCGACCTTACAGGTTACATAACTGAAGGTCAAATAATACTTAGCAGGACCCTTCACAGAAAGGGTATCTACCCGCCGGTCGATGTAATGCCTTCCCTTTCAAGGCTTAAAGACAAGGGCATTGGCGCAGGTAAAACAAGGGAAGATCATGCTGACCTTATGAACCAGCTCTTTGCTGCATACGCAAGGGGAAAGGAAGCAAAGGAACTTGCCACCATCCTCGGTGAAGGCGCTCTTTCCGAAGAAGACAAGGCCTTCGCTGAATTCTCCGATCGTTTCGAGGACAGCTATGTAAGGCAGGGTGAATATGAGAACAGGTCCATTGAAGAGACCCTTGAACTCGGGTGGGAACTGCTCACACTCATCCCTGTCAAGGAACTGAAACGCGTAAAGGACGCCTATATTCAGAAGTACCTTATTCCAAAAAAAGAAGCTGTCAAAGAGTAAGCAAAACTTTTTTGTCGGGAAACGATAGAAAAGACAATGCCAAGGGGAGCCTTGATATGGCTAAAATTCTAAATGTAAACCCGAACAGGATGGAACTCTCCCGCCTTAAGACCAGGCACAAGGTGGCCAAAAGAGGGCACAAACTACTGAAGGATAAACAGGATGCCCTGATCAAGGCATTTCTCGAAAAAGCAAAGGGGCTCAAGGATCTCAGGGAGAAGATAGAAAAGGAACTTGAAGAATGTTACAGGAGTTTTCTCCTCGCAAGGGCCCAGACTTTTCCTGCGATGCTTGAACAGGCTTTGATGATAACTGGCACAGGACTTTCACTAAAGGTTTCCAAAAAGAACATAATGAGCGTTATCGTTCCTGTTTTTGAAGTGGAGGAGGGCGAAAGCTCCCTTAACTATGGATTGGGGACAACCACTGGCAATCTGGATGTGGCCCTGGAAAAATTTGTCAGGCTTCTTCCCGGCCTGGTCTCACTGGCTGCTGAAGAAAAAGCCCTCAGACTTATGGCGGTCGAGATAGAAAGAACCAGGAGGCGTGTAAATGCCCTTGAACATGTATTGATACCGTCGTTCCAGGAGACGATCAGGTACATCACCATGAAACTGGACGAACAGGAAAGGGCAAACCTCAGCAGGCTTATGAGAATAAAGGAGATCGTAAGGTCTCACTAGAGCAATCAACCTCCTTGCCTGAAAAAGCGTTGATTGGAAGAAATAGCAACAGGGGGCAGCAGTTGCTGCCCCCTGTTGCCATATAAGGCGGGAGCAGGCTGGAAAATGGACAGACAAAGCAAGCCAGTCTCTTAAGCAACAAATATTTCGAAAAAATGATAAACTGATACATTGCGGGAAGGAGCTCATGCGGTCGCTGCCCCCTCAGGGGGGAGAGGAAAGTCCGGGCTCCACAGGGCAGGGTGCTGGAGAAATTCCAGTGGGTGTGAACCCAAGGAAAGTGCCACAGAGACATACCGCCCGGCACTCATTCAAGGTTTTGGAACAATGCATCCATTGATAACTTTCCTGAAAGCCGAGGTTCTCAATGCAGTACCAAACTCTTGAATGAGTGCCGGGTAAGGGTGAAAAGGTGGGGTAAGAGCCCACCAGCTGTCGGGTGACCGGCAGGCTAGGTAAACCCCGCCCGGAGCAAGACCGAATAGGAGGGGATGAGGCTGCCCGCTGACCCTCGGGTACGGTCGCTTGAGATCCGGTGCAAGCCGGTTCCTAGATAAATGACCGCTTTACACTGAACCCGGCTTAAGGGCTGCTTCCCGCAATACAGCCTGAAAAGGAGCGCATCTATCAATGATGTGCTCCTTTTTTGTTGCAAAGCGCAAAAGATAGTCCTTGAGGATCATTGTTCTTAAATGAGAAAGGATTATAGAGCCATAAATTAGCTCGTAATAGTGATAAAGTGGAGCAAAGTGGCATAAAGTGGCATAAAATGGGAGGAAAATCCCATGCTTGTGGGGACACATGAACACAAATTCGACAGTAAGGGCAGAGTAGTACTTCCGTCAAGGTTCCGTGATGAACTGGGTGAAAGCGCTGTTGCAACCGTGGGGATAGATCAGTGTGTCTCCGTATACCCGGCAGACAGGTGGCAGGATCTGTTGAAAAGGTTCCAGCAGATGTCATTCTCAAAAGGAAGAACAAGGGATTTCCTGAGGGTTCTTCTTGCCACGGCCCACGAGATCCAGTTCGATACCTCCGGAAGGGTTCTGATCCCTTCAAATCTTCGCCAGCATGCAAAACTTGACCAGGAAGTAAGTGTTATTGGAGTCGGTGACCATATAGAGCTCTGGGATACGGATTCATGGAACACGTATCTTGAAAATGTGCGCAAGGATCTCCCTGATATCGCAGAAGAGGTTGAAGGGTTATGAGCTTGCACATTCCTGTAATGCTGCCGGAAGTTTGCAGGTTGCTTGAGGGTCTCGAAAACAAGAGGCTGATCGTTGACGCCACACTTGGACTTGGCGGCTACTCCGAGGGTATCCTTCACAAATGGCAGAAGGTGGCAGTACTGGGTATCGATCAGGACCCCCAGGCGGTTGAGGTCGCAAGAAGAAGATTATCGGATTTTGGAGATCGTTTTAAAGCTATCCATGGTAATTTCCGGGATCTTTCCTGTCTGCTTAATGAATCTGGAATGGGAAAGCCAGATGCTGTCATTTTTGACCTGGGAGTTTCCAGTATGCAGATAGAGACGCCCGAAAGGGGGTTCTCATTCCAGGAGAATGGGCCTCTTGACATGAGAATGAATACAACCGATGAACACCAGGATATTGCGGCCGAAATTGTCAATACCTACAGCATGAGGGAACTGACGACCATATTCAGAAAATATGGCGAAGAGCCGTACGCATTACAGATCGCAAGAGGGATCGTAAGGCACAGGGAGAGATCCGGTCCGATAACAGGCACATCAGAACTGGTCGAGGTGATCCGGAAAACCCTGCCGGCACCGGTCCAGAGAAAGATGGGAAGAAATCCTTCTAGAAAAGTGTTTCAGGCTCTCAGAATAGCTGTCAACGATGAACTGGATGCACTGGATGACGCACTTGAACAGTGCACAGGGCTTTACGGTGGAAGAATGGCAGTGATCGTAGTCAGTTACCACTCTCTTGAGGACCGTATCGTCAAGAACAAGTTCAGGGAATGGAAGTCGAAAGGTCTGGGAGAAGTGCCGTTCAGAAAGCCTCTCACCCCTGAACAGGTGGAACTCGAAGGGAACTGGAGATCAAGAAGCGCGAAATTAAGGGCCTTCTTTTTTAAAGAGGGGTCTATGGAGGGAAAAGCAAAATGATAGCGGAGACATTGCATCTGCCCTTTGAAGAAAAGAAACAGATCAAGGGAAGAGGGTCAACATGTATTCTGCTATGTGCCGGGGTAGCCAGCCTTCTCATGGGGCTTGTTGCCTTGAGGCTATATTCCCTGGACCTGGAGTACAAGCTTGCCGACATACAGCGGCAGATAGTGATCAGGGAGGAGGAGCAGGCACGGCTCGAAAAGGATCTTGCAGGTTTACTGAATCCGACAAGAGTGTATAGTTATGCAAGGTCGGAACTGGGCATGAAGGCTTCAGCAAATATTGGCATCGTAAAAGTTTCCCCCTCTGAAAGGCCCATGATGGCCGGAAACGGGGAAACAGGTGCCGAAACCGGCAGATTCAGAAGGGCCCTTGTGTGGTTGGTCGATTCCGTCACAGGGAAGGCTTCAGCTCGGCAGTAGCGGCTATATCAATTTAAAAAGGACGGGCACGATCGTATGATACGCCTGAGGAAGAGCCCCTGGTTTCTGCTTTTTTTTTTCATCGTCGTGCTTATCTTCAGGTTATATTCCCTCCAGATGGACCCGGACCCCAGGGTCCGTTCACAGGCAGGGAGCCAGTATTGGGCCAGGCTGAGAGTGACAACCCCACGGGGATACATAAGGGACAGAAATGGTATTTCCCTCGCGATATCCACCCCCAGCGTCAGTTTTTTTATCGATCCAACACTCTGGGAACCAGCCAACGCACCGCTCCTTCAGGATCTGATACCCCGATCAAGGTTTGAAAGGATATCCGGGAAGATCGACGGTCGCTATTTTCTGATCGCGCGAAAGATCGATCCTCCGGTTTCAGACAAGATCGCAAACCTCAAACTTCCTGGCCTTTTCTGGGTTAAGGAAACAAAAAGGATATACCCCCAGGGGAATACCCTTTCCCACGTTCTTGGTTTTTGTGATATTGACGACAGGGGGCTGGCCGGTTCTGAACTATATTGGGATTCGGTCCTCTATGCACCTCCGGAAGGGCGGATCATTGCCAAGGACGCCAGGGGGAATTTTGTGGATATTGCAATTCCAGGGCAATCTTTAGCCGTGGACAACGATTCCACAGTTCAGCTGACAATCGACTCAAGGCTCCAGCATATTCTGGAAAGAAGGCTCAGGGAAGGTTTTGTTTCCTACAAGGCCGAATGGGCTGCAGGCATTCTTCTTGAACCATCCACTGGCAGGATCCTGGGAATGGCCAGCCTTCCTGATTTCGACCCTAATGACAGGAATACCTTTTTAGCGAAAGAATCCCTCAGGAACAACGTTATTTCAAGGGTTTTCGAGCCCGGTTCGACCCTGAAACCCATCATTATGGGAAACCTTATAGATAACGGAGAGGTCAGCAAACAGACCTCTATCAACTGCCAGGGCAGGATCAAAGTTGCAGATGTTACAATCCATGACATAAAATCGCACGGCAGGATGGATCCAAGCAGTATCATTTCCGATTCATGCAACGTCGGGATGGTAATAAGCGTGAGGAACTCCGATCCCTTCCAGACTTACTCCTTTCTGAAAAGGTGTGGTTTTGGTGATCCTTCAGGGATCGAGATCCCAGGCGAAGAATCAGGACTTTTGATACCTCCCTCCCAATGGAGAGGATCGGTACCTGCGACAATTTCGATAGGCCATGGAATAGGGGTAACCCCCCTTCAACTGGCGGTGGCAACAGGAGCCCTTGCTAATGGCGGGAAAGTGATGAAGCCCTATATTGTCTCGGAGATAAGGAGCCGGGGAGGATCAATTCAATACCGGGGAAAGCCGGTTACCGTCAGCGAAGCCTTCTCTGAAAAGACCTCGAAGTGGATGGTAGAAGCCATGAGGGCGGCAGTGGAGAAGGGTACGGGCAGGTCGGCGGAAGTGCCTGGTTCCTCGGTTGCCGGAAAAACAGGAACAGCCCAGGTACCGGGTTCAGGGGGATACCAGAAAGGCGATTATACCCCTTCCTTTGTGGGCTTCTGGCCAAGTTACAGCCCAAGGTATCTGCTTCTTGTGGTCATAGGCAATCCACGTTCAGGGGACTTTCTCGGGGGAAAAGTTGCTGCCCCGGTTTTTCGGAACATAGTTCTTGATATCGAACAGATCTCCTGAAAGGGAAAAGGTGGATGACAATGCTTTTGTCTGATGTTGTTTCAATTCTCAGGGACAGTGGCTTTCTCAAGGCAATAATGGACAGTGACGGCCGCCCTGTAGATAGTAATTTCAAGGAAGACCCGGTGATAAAAGGGATATCCATGGATTCAAGGGAGATAATACCCGGCAGCATTTTTGTCTGCATAAGAGGAAACAGGTACGACGGTCACGATTATGCCGCTGATGCCGCGAGGAAGGGGGCCGTCGCCCTGATCTCGGAAAGAACCACTGAAGCAAGTGTTTTTCATATTCTGGTGGATGACGCGAGAAAAAGTATCGGTCATGTTTCCTCGGTTTTCTACGGAAAGCCTTCAGAATCTTTAAGGATGATCGCTGTTACGGGCACGAACGGCAAGACGACATCGGCTTTCATGATGAGATCCATTCTTTCCGCAGCAGGGGAGAAGGCTGGACTTCTGGGAACTGTTGTTTATGATACCGGTTCAGGCGCTGAAGTCGAAGCTGGAAGGACCACGCCGGAGGCCAACCAGATACAAAAAATGCTTTTTGAAATGGGAAATAACGGGTGCCGTTCCTGCGTTATGGAAGCGTCCTCCCACGGGTTGACCCAGGGGAGACTTTCCGGATGCAGCTTTGATGCGGCAATTTTTACGAACCTTTCATCGGAGCACCTGGATTTTCACAAGAGCATGGACAATTATTTTGCGGCTAAAATGACTCTTTTCAGGGACTATATGAGGACTGATAAATGGGTAGCGGCTTCAAATGTTGAGGATCCTTACGGAAGATCGATAAAAGAAAAGTTCCCCGGGGCAGTGGTTTCTTTTGCCCTCGAAAAGAAGTTCGATCCCGATTTTCTGGGTGAGATATCCTCGTTGTCGATTTCCGGGGTCAAGTTGAAGATAATTCCACGTCAAGGAAAACGAACCATTGAGTTGATCCTTCCGCTTACCGGCAGATTCAACGCCAGGAACGCTCTCGGATCGGCGGCGGTCTCCCTTGCAATGGGCCTGGCCCCCGAAATCATAAAGAATGGTCTGGAGAACATGCCCCAGGTTCCTGGAAGGCTTCAAAGATTCCCCTTTTCCAACGGGGTCACAGCCCTTATCGATTACGCACATACTCCAGATGCGCTGCAGAACGTTCTTTCCTCAATAAGAGAGGTCTGTCAAGGCAGGATATGGGTGGTATTCGGTTCAGGGGGAGATCGTTTCAAGGGTAACCGTCCACTCATGGGAAAGATAGCCGCAACATTGGCTGACCGGGTCGTCATAACAATGGATAATCCCAGGAGCGAGGAACCGGAGGCGATAGCCGTCGATATACTGAAAGGAGTCAAGGATACAAATGGTTTACATTGTCCAGGGATCGAAGTGATCCTTGACCGGAAATCAGCCGTATTCTTTGCCCTGGATCAAGCTTCGAAGGGCGATGCAGTTCTTATTGCCGGAAAGGGGCCTGAAAGGAACATCATTTTCTCGGACAGGGTAATTCCTTACAGCGATAGTGATGCCATTCTTGAATGGTCAGAAAATAGAGGGATCGAATGAAGAGAAGATCCAGAAAAGACGGGAGATGGACCATTTCTGAAGCGGCAAGGGCTATAGGGGCGCAATTCTCTGGTCCCGATATCCCGCTGCCTGTATCCTTTTGTATTGACAGCAGGGAGGTGCTACCCGGAGATCTCTTTCTTGCGCTTGAAGGAGAAACAAGGGACGGCCATTCATTTATTGAAGAATCAATTTCCAGAGGCGCCGGAACATTGATCCTGGATCCTGACAGAGCCGGTGAAACCGTGTCAACGGCTTTGGAAAACAACATACCTGTCATTCTGGCAAAAGATACTGGAAAAGCACTCAAGGAACTTTCTCTTAAATGGCTTGAAGTCCTTGATCCCAAAGAGATCATTGGAATTACAGGGACCGTAGGCAAAACAACGACCAGGGAAATGATCAGGGCTGTTCTTTCCGGTTTAAAAGGTGTTCATTGTGCCCGAAAGAGTTTCAATACTTGGATAGGATGTGCACTTACCGTTGTGGAAGCGCCAAATGATACGGATCTCCTTGTCCTTGAATTCGGTACAAATCATCCCGGAGAGATACGGTCAATGGCAGAAGACTACCGGCCCGGGATAGGTGTAATAACCGAGGTAGGACCCGGTCATCTTGAAGGGCTGAAAACAATTGAGGGCGTTATGAAGGCAAAAATGGAACTGATGGAATCTCCTTCCCTAAAATATTTGTCTTATAATTATGATAATACACTTTTGTCGCGGGCCCTGTGTAACATTAAGGAAAGTGTGACCGGTTTGCCCGTAGGCAAAAAGAGCCCCCTTTACAGAATTTCCCACTCCAGGTTTGAATTTGTCGATGGCCTCCCCCGACTTGAGATGGTCTTTAAAACCCCTTCCGGGGAAAGACAGATATGTTCCGAGCTCTTCGGTGAGCATAATGCATATGCTGCCGGGTTTGCCATTGCTGTGGCTGATATTCTCGGGGTCCCGCCGGAAGAACAGGTGCTTTCCCTTTCAGAATTCAAGGCCCTTCCGGGAAGGGGTAAAGCCTATTTATCCTGTAACGGTTTCTATATTATTGACGATACCTATAATGCAAACCCCATGTCCATGGCTGGATCACTCGCTGCGCTTTCCAATATGAATTGCAAGGGGAAGAAATGGGCTGTCCTTGGAGGAATGGGGGAGCTTGGAGAAGAGTCCGATCGGCTGCATAGAGATATTTCCAGATTTTTCCGTGGGATTGATGGTGTTTTCCTTCTGGGTGAACCCTGGAGAAAAGTTTTCATACCTGAAATCCCTGACAATTGCATGTTTTCCTCCATGGAAGAGCTGGAGGGACTTTTTCTTTCCAACCTTTCCACCGGTGACGCAGTTCTATTCAAGGGATCCCGTTCGTACAGGATCGAACGTGCCGTCGGGATACTGGAAGGTCTTTCCTCATGGAAATGATCCTTTTTTTTTCCGGAGTCCTTTTTTCGGAGATTGTTTTGCAGGAGGGCTGGGTGAGGATCCTCAGCAAAGCCAGAGTAGTTCAGCATCTCAAGCAATACGGGCCTCAGAACCACCTGAAGGAGAAACAGTCCACCCCGACCATGGGTGGCATTATTTTCATTCTTGTGTCTGTATCTGCAGGTTTTGCTCTGGTTTTTTCAGGTTCATGGGATCTTCCCCAAGCTGCTTCGATCCTTGGCTTTCCTGTCACGGCAGGATTAATAGGTCTTGCGGACGACCTCCTGAAACATTTCAAAAGATCCAGTGAAGGGTTCAGGAGTCTTCAGAAACTTGCAGTACAGGTAGCAGCAGCCATTTTTTGGTCACAGGTCTACATGAATGAAGGGATGCTGGTCCTGGCTCCCGGGTTTTTCGTTTCGGCAATTCCAGGTTCCCTCATTCTTGTATTCCTTATGGTAGGGGCCCTCAATGCAGTGAACATAACTGATGGCCTTGACGGGCTGGCTTCAGGGGTTACTGCCATTTCTTTCATCTGGTTCATCATGGTTGTGCCTTCGATATCTCCGGCCTTTCAGGGAGCATTGACAGGTCTGGCTTTGACAGCGGGTTTTCTGGTGCATAATTTCCACCCAGCCAGGATATTTATGGGTGATTGCGGTTCTCATTTCCTTGGAGGCCTTCTCGTGTCTATTTGCGCGGCAGGAAACCTGTTGTTACTGGTCATTCCATTAGGTTTCATAATGGGGATCGAGGTTCTTTCGGTCATAATTCAGATCATTGCCATAAGGGGTTTTAATAGAAAGGTTTTCAAAATGAGCCCCATTCATCACCATTTTGAGATGGCAGGCTGGAACGAGAAACGCGTCGTGCTAAGTTTCTGGGCATTTCATTTTGCAGGGATGATCCTTTTGACGTTTGTTTTAGAAGGTGTCCTTTATTCGTGACTGGAGGTGTCAAATGAATACCGGCCCTTTTGAGTGTGGGAAAAACCCGTCATCGGCTTACAGGGTCACGGTCATAGGTTCCGGCGTTAGTGGCTCGTCGCTTGCAAAACTCGCGTCAGAGCTGGGGTATTCTGTTTTTGTTTCCGAACAGAAACAGATAGAAAGATCGATCATTGACATGTATCAAAAATACGGCATCAGTTACGAGTCCGGAGGGCATAGCGAAGAGATCTATCAATGTGACATTATGATCCTCAGTTCAGGCATATCCCCTGTGGCGGAGCCGGTAAGAAAAGCATTGGAAAAAGGGATAAGGGTCGAAGGGGAAGTTGATTTTACGGCGCCCTTTCTTAAAGGGAAGATCCTGGGGATAACCGGCAGCAATGGCAAAACAACGACAACACTTATGACTGGGCACCTGCTTGAAAAGGCCGGGATCAGGGTGGGGATCGCCGGGAACATCGGAAGCCCCCTTGCCGATCATGCGAACAGGGAAAACGAAGTCCTTGTTGTGGAATTGAGCAGTTTTCAGCTTTTCTGGTCGAGAGTTCTTACCCTGGATCTTGCTGTTGTAACTAATATTGAGCCGGACCATATAGATTGGCATGGATCACTTGAAGGATATTACTCGGCCAAGAGAAAGATCACGGGGATGGTGCGTCAGGGAGGAAAGGTCATCTGTCAGGAAAGAGACATGAAGGTGCTTTTCTCCGGGGAAATAACAGATCAGGTAATACCGCTTGTCCGGGGAAAAGACGCGGTACATAAATATTCATCCGCGATCATTCTGGATGAAGACCATGCCGCTTATAACTTTAGTGGCAAGATCATCAAACTTTTCGATCATTCTGATATAGCTCTGCTGGGAAGTCACAACCTGGAAAATGCCGCCATGTCTTCGACGGCATTTATCGAGCTGGGAGGTCCCATTAATTCTATCAGGGAAGATCTGGCCTCATTCAAGGCTCCTCCTCACAGGTGTGAGCTTGTCGATATTATTGAAGGTGTATCCTATGTTGACGACTCCAAGGGCACTAACGTAGCCGCGACTGTTGCTGCTCTCAGATCCCTTCACGGCAGGAAGATCATCATTCTCGGAGGCAAGGGGAAGGGTGAGGATTATTCACCTCTTGCCGAGGCGGTAGCCGCCCAGGCTGATCTTGCTATCCTTATTGGAGAGGAGAAAGCCAGGATAAGGGAATCTCTTGTTCAAACCGGGTTCTCGAATATCAAGGATGTCAACTCGATGGAGGAGGCAGTAGTTGCAGCTTCCGGATCGTCAGGACCTGGCAGCATTGTTCTTCTTTCTCCTGCCTGCACAAGTTGGGATATGTATCAAAACTACAAGGAGCGGGGAGAAGACTTTAAAAACTGTGTCAACAGGATCCGAAAAGGAGAGCTGTGATGGCAAGGGAAGAGACAGGCAGCAACATAAGGACCTGGCCTTTGTGGGGTCTGGCCATCCAGTCCACCTGGTTCATCCCTTTGGTATTAACATGCATGGGAGTGCTCATGATATCCTCGGTCACTGCCCAACTCACCCAATCTCAGGGAAGATCTCCGTTCTATTATGGTTTGAGGCAGATCCAGTGGTTGCTTGTCGGATTGGGAGCCATGATAGCATGCACACTTCCAAAGGCGGATCTATGGAAGAGATGGAGCGGTGTGTTGTGGGCCGGAGCAATTGTACTGATGGTCCTGACCCTCTTCCCGGGGATAGGCAGGACCGGTGGAGGGGCCAGCCGGTGGGTACGGATCGGACCGCTGTCATTGCAAGCCTCGGAACTTATGCTGTTTGCTTTTGCGATACATCTTTCCAGAAAGCTTAACGAGCCCGGACTGGGGAGAATAAAGGCCATTGGCCGGACTCTCGTTCTATTCGCCCTTTCCGCCTGGCCCCTTTTTTTTCAGCCTGACCTGGGTGGAGCACTGATCCTTTTTGCACTTTCCATGGCAGTTTTCGTCCAGGTGTTCGGGTGGACGGTTCCTATACTTGCAGGAGTTGCCGCTTCCGTTACAACTTTTGTCCCCCTGATATTTCTCAGCCGGTACAGGATAGAAAGGGTCACGACCTTTCTTGATCCCTGGAGCGATCCTCTGGGCAGCGGTTTTCAGACCCTTCAGGGTTTCATCGCTTTTGCAAATGGAGGTTTGTTCGGTGTGGGTATAGGCCATGGGCTCCAGAAACTGCAATACCTTCCAGCAGCACATACAGATTTCATCTTCGCCGTCATTGGTGAAGAGGCTGGACTGATAGGTACTTTTTCGGTGGTCCTTCTTTTTGGTATTCTTCTTATGGTTCAGTTCCTTTCCTACAGTTCCCGGAGACCGGGTTTCGAATCAACACTTATATGGGCCGTAACCCTTACAATATTCATTCCCTTTTTTGTTAATCTGGGAGGTGTTTTGAGATTGCTTCCACTTACCGGAGTACCTCTTCCTTTTGTCAGTTATGGAGGAAGCTCTCTGGTTCTGGGATGGTGCAAGATCGGGGTCCTTCTCAGGCTTATGAGGACCACGGGATAGAAAGGAATTTAACATGAGAATTCTCATTGCCGCAGGAGGAACAGGAGGCCATATCTGGCCTGCGATATCTTTCCGCAACTGGGTCCAGGAACAAGATCCTGATTCGCATGTATTTTTTGTTTGCGGGAACCGGGGTGTTGAACGGGAGATCTATATTCATGAAAATATTGATCCCGTTTTTCTTCCTATGGAAGGTTCCCCACTTTCGGGCGACATTTCTGAAAAGGTATCCCGATCGTATGACCTTTGCAGGTCCTTCACAATTTCAAGAGATCTGATCAGGTCAAAAAGACCTGATATCAGCCTTGTCTTTGGAGGATACATCTCCTTCCCTGTCATAATTGCGTCCCTTTTAGCGGGCATACCAGTTGTCCTCCATGAACAGAATGCAAGGGCAGGAAAAGTTACAAGGATATGCAGGATCCTTGGTATCAGAATATGCACAGGGTGGGAAAGGTGCATCCCTCTTGAGGAAAAGGATTTTCTGCCAGTTGGGGTCCCCGTGCGTGACATGGATCTCATGGAACCGGAGCAGGCATGGAAAATGCTGGGGTTTGCAGAAGATCTGCCCCCATCACCAAGATGCCTCGTTCTTGGCGGATCACTGGGGAGCGATCCTTTGACCGATCTTGCAAAAGGCATGTGCTCCAATGAACAATTTCGTGACCTGAATTTTCTGGTTGTCGGGCAGTCCGATCCTTTCCGCAAGATCGAAAGAAACCTCTGGCTGATCCCGAAAGAATGGAAGGTCAACCTGCTTTATTCATTGGCCGACATCGTAATAGCGAGGGCCGGTTCATCAACACTTTCTGAACTTGTTGCATTTAACCTGCCTTCTGTCATAATCCCTTGGAGAAATGCATCCGATGATCACCAGATGGAGAATGCTATCCTTTTTGCGGAAAAAGGTTTCGGGTCCATTTGGGAAATTGATAACGGTATTCTTGAAAACCTTGCTTTCATGATAGACTATGAACTAAAGAGGGCTCGGCTCGGTCAAGCCTTTGCGTTTTCCCGGAATCGCAATCATGGTGCCTGTGAAAAGATCTGGGATCTTGTTCAACAAACCGTTGAAGGGAGAGGTCGCAATTGAACGACTTCGATGGCCGATTCGAAAACCTCAAAAACGTACACCTGATGGGAATAGGAGGAGCCGGGATGAGCGGTCTGGCTCTTCTTCTTCGTCAGATGGGGATGAAAATCAGCGGATGTGATGTTTCACATACCTATTACATACATAAGATAGCACCTACCGGAATTGAATTCGCCCTTGGGCACGACAAGGACCATCTCGACAGGTTCTACCCTGATGCAATTGTATATAGCAGTGCGATCCCTTTCGAGACTGAGGAACTTCTTGAGGCAGAGAGAAGAGGGATCCGTACCTTCAAGAGAGCCGAGGTGCTGAGCTGGATCTTTAACAAGAGAAAAGGGATAGGGATAGCAGGTACTCACGGAAAGACAACAACAGCGTCAATGGTTGGTCTGATCCTGGAGAATGCAGGTCTGGATCCAACCGTGGCAATAGGGGGAGAGCTTTGTGATATTGGAGGCAACGCAAAACTGGGGCATGGCCCGCACATGGTGGCTGAACTGGATGAGAGCGACGGCTCGTTCGAGTTCTTCCGTTCCCATGTGGCAATAGTCACCAATGCTGATTGGGACCATGTGGATTATTACCCCAATTTCAGTTCCGTTCTCAGGGCTTACGGCCGCTTCCTGGGCAACAGGGAACCAGAAGGAGCAGCGATAGTCTGCGCAGAGGACAAGGGGCTTTCCCTGCTTCTTCAGGACGGCATCAAAGGCAATCGGATCACCTACGGATGGGGTCCAAGGTGGGACTGGGGAGCCCATGATGTAAGGCACAACAGGGGTGGGGGAGTGACCTATACCGTTTCGAAACATGGAGTTCCTGTTTGCGATATTTCGCTTCAGGTTTCGGGGGAACACAATGTCCTCAACTCTCTTGCTGCCTGCGCCGCGGCGGATGTGACAGGGATCCCGATAGATGTATCGTCCCAGGCCCTGAAAACATTTAAAGGTGCAAAAAGAAGGCTTCAGCACATGGGATACATCCCCGGGATCGATGTTGATATTTTTGATGATTACGGACATCATCCAAGGGAAGTTTCAGCCACTCTGAACACACTTAGGAAGATGTTCCCGGACAGAAGGCTTATGGCGGTCTTTCAACCCCATCGTTTTACCAGGACTGCTGCCATGTACAAGGATTTTGCCGATGTTCTGACTATGGCCGACGGAGTTTTTCTCCTTCCTGTTTTTCCGGCCGATGAACTCCCGATAGAAGGCGTGTCCTCCACCCTCATAGGGGACCTCCTGAAGCAAAAAGGGCACAAAGGCTATGATTTCTGCCAGGATATGGATGAGGTGGTTGCCAGGATCTGTTCTTCTGCCAGAGAAGGAGATGTAATTGCTACTATCGGTGCCGGGGACGTTTCCCTGGTAAGTGAAAAGATCCAGCAGCGCCTTGAAAGGAAAGGCGTTCACCTCGATGCGGTGGCGGTCAAGGCTTAGCCGGGCAATAACACCGCACCTGTCTTTCGGATCCCCCCTGGAAGGCCTCACTACCCTTGGCATCGGAGGGCCTGCTGAGTGCCTGGCAAGACCTGTTACCCTAAGCGAACTAAAGGCCATATTGTCTTTCTCTCTTGAAGAAGGCGTTCCTGCATGGCTTCTGGGAGGGGGAAGCAATGTGCTTGTCCCTGATGAAGGATTACCCGGCGTTACGATCCAGACGGGAAGCCTTAACGGAATATCCTGGGAAGACAAGGGCGAAGAGATCTTCATTAAGACTGAATCCGGGACCCTGCTTGCGTCCATCCTGGCACTGGCCATCAGGAAAGGCTGGGAAGGGCTTGAGTTTGCCGCAGGTATTCCAGGAACTGTTGGTGGGGCGCTCCACGGGAACGCAGGTGTAGAGGGTATTTCCCTGGGAGACCTGGTCCATTCGGTTTCCCTGGTGGATAACCGAGGCATGTTAATTGAAAAGGCAAGAAAGGATATATCCTTCGCTTATCGTTTTTCCGACCTTCATACAGGCAATCGCGCCATAGCTTCGGCAAGGCTGATGCTTAAAAGATCCGACCCGGAAAAGGTTGCTTCCAGAGTCCGATATTTCCTCAATAGAAGGAAAAACCAGCCAAAAGGAGTAAAAACGGCAGGATGTGTTTTCAAAAATCCTGATGGTCAAAGTGCAGGAAAACTTCTGGATGAAGCAGGTTGCAAGGGAATGAGGGTTGGGGACGCGGTGATCTCGATGAAACACGCAAATTTTATTGAGAACGCTGGCAAAGCAAAAGCCAGCGATATAGGGTCATTGATTTCTGAATGCAGGGACAGGGTTTTTCATAGAACGGGAATTACTCTGGAGACCGAGATACGTATCCTTGGTGATGACCTTTGATCCGAAAGTTCTTGCTCAGGGTTGTTATTTTACTTTCTTGCATCGCCGGGGTGCTATACTGTATAGAGGACAGATTCCAGGTCCTTCGGGTCAGGGAGGTTTCATTCGAGTCCCTTGCGCTTGTTTCGGATGATTTTTTCTGGAGCAGGATCGACCCTGAATCTCACCGATACTGGCCGGTCCTTTTATATAGATCCGGAAGGATCAAGAACAGGATCATGTCAGAAGCCCCTGTCAGCATGAACCTGATCCTTGTAGAACCAGGTTCTTTTAAAGCGAGTTTTGTCCCCCTTGAACCATGGTTCATGGTCTTCTGGTCCGGGGGAGAATGGTTCCTTAGCAATGAGGGACATATGTGGTCTGTGCATCATGCCATGAACAGCATTATCTCCCAGCAGGCCGCAAGAGAGGGTCCTGTTATAGTCTGGGGAGAGGGACTGCCAGACCCGATCTCTTCGGGGGTGGACATTGAAGTATCTGTTGCTGATTCGGTAATACCGATACACGAACTGGAGTCCTGGAAGAAAGTACTTGAAGAAACAGGGTTTTACAGGAGGATCTCTTCCATTACGATAAACAGGAGAGAAGGTAAGAGGCTTGTAGAGATCCTGGAAAGATCGGCCGACGGCAGTGTAAGGATCCTTTTGAACGATACTTCAGCTGATTGGCCGCCACTTCTGAGAGCTGTGGATGATATACTGTCACAATCGGGGATATCAGGCAAAAACCTTATAGTAGATACGACCTATTCTGGGAAAATTCTTGTAAGGGTTATCTCCTGATCTCTTATACCTGGAGGATATTCCATGAGACATGAAAAGGAAGACCCTGTTGTTCTGTCAGGACTTGATATCGGAACTCGCAAGGTATCTATAGTTGTGACCGAGAAGGACCATGTTTCATCGGATTTCCAGATCATAGCCATGGAATCCATCCGGTCCAGGGGGATCGGAAGGGGAGAGATAGTAGACAAGGATCTTGCAGTCGAATCAATAAGAAAAGTTATCGAGATAGCAGAGAATAATTCAGACTTTCATGTTTCAGACGCCATTCTCTCCATTGGCCCTTCTGCCGTGGAAACGTTCACCACGGAACACACTTTTCGCTACAGGGAAGAGGGGGCTCCGGAAAGGCCAGTTACTTCAGCGGATATGAGAGAAGCGATCCGGAAAACAATTGGAAGAGCCAAGGAAGCGAATGAAGATTTTCTGATCCACGCTTTTCCCATGGCCTATTCTGTTGATTCCGGGTCAGAGGTCAGAGACCCAAGAGGATTTAAGGGTTCCGAAATATCTGTGCGACTTCTTTTGGTCGCTCTTCCGGTACAAACAGTCCAGGATATTATCCACTGTGCCGAAAAGGCCGGTCTGAATATTGTGGGGATAGTTCACAAATCACTGTCTTCTGCACTGGGATCCCTGACCGATGACGAGATGAAGCATGGGGCTGTTGCCGTTGATATCGGAGCTGGGACAACCAGTCTTGCCTTCTTCCGGGACGGGTCCGTTCAGGATATCGCCATTTTCCCCGCGGGGGGGAACCAGATAACAAATGATATTGCTGAGCTCATGGAAATACCATGTTCTAATGCAGAGCATCTCAAGAGAGAGGTCTCCCTGAACGAAGATCCAGATGACCTTGGGGATGAGCTGGAATTCCAGATGGACGGCGAGCCTTTCGTGACAACGGTACAGGATGTTCTCGACATTGTTCTGCCCAGGATCGAGGAAATCATCCTCCGTTTCGTGAAACCGGCTATCGAAGGAAACTATTCCCGAAATGATCGGAGGATAGTCGTTTTTTCCGGAGGGGTTTCCCGTACTCCCGGTTTTGAGGATTTTCTTCATGATTGTTTTGACGAACCGGTCCGTGTCGCAGAGCCCGTTAACGCCCAAAGCCTCCCTCCTCACGTCAGGGGGAAGGAATTTACTTCAACCGCGGGTATTGTCCAGTATATTATGGAAAAAGAAAATCACCCCGACCTCTATATACAGCCGTCACTTGGTGAAAAGATCAATGCTCCGGGGTATGATGCCGGGCAGAATATCCTGATCCTTGATCCGGGCAAAAGATCTGTTCCTGGATCCCGAAAAAGGGGAAAAAGTTTCATCGGCAGGTTTTTTGATGCTCTCAAGAATGCTTTCAGGGAACTTTTTTAATCCGTTATTTTGTGGAGGTAGCTCTGATGGATGAACTCTTCGAGATCGAAGGATCACAAAGACAATATCACGAGATAATCAAGGTGATCGGCGTAGGCGGTGGCGGAGGAAATGCCCTGAACCACATTGTCAGAAGTGGAGTTCACGGTGTTGAGTTCATCGCTGCAAATACTGATATTGCACATCTGAGTCTTTCCGAGGCTGATATCAAGATCGTTCTTGGCAGGGAATTGACGAAAGGTCTGGGAGCCGGGGCCGACCCCGAGATCGGACTAAGGTCGGCCGAGGAATCGGTTGACGAGATACGTGAAGTTCTTAACGGTGCCGACATGATATTCCTTACTGCCGGGATGGGCGGGGGTACAGGAACAGGAGCCTCCCCTGTGATAGCACAGGTTGCAAGAGAGAACGGCTCCCTTGTAGTAGCTGTCGCGACGAAGCCTTTCCAGTTCGAAGGCAAGAGGAGGATAAGCCAGGCCCTTGAGGGTATCCAGACCCTTCGGGATCAGGTTGATGCCTTGATAGTGATACCTAATGACCGCCTTTTGGAGATCACCCAGAAAGGTACAACTCTTTCCGATGCTTTCCGGCTTGCTGATGATGTGCTCAGACAGGCAGTACAGGGAGTCACTGATCTGATCCTCAGGCCTGGCCTTGTAAATGTCGACTTTGCGGACGTCAGGACCATAATGAAGGATGCCGGTACTGCCATAATGGGTATAGGAGAGGGGAAAGGGGACGACAGGGCAAGCAAGGCGGCTCACGCGGCCATTAACAGTCCCCTCATGGATGGTCCCATAAGCGGAGCAAAGGGTGTGCTTTTCAATGTCACGGGTGGTCCCAACGTGGGTATTCATGAAATACAGGAGGCAGCCCAGGTAGTCACGGAGGCAGCCGACCAGCAAGCTACCATCCTGTGGGGGCACGTCCTGGATCCTGAGATGGACGAAAAGATCCAGATAACGGTCATTGCAACAGGCTTTTCTACGGATAGTTTCCCCCGCAAGGCCATTCCCACCGTCAGAAGGCGTGAATTCGAGTTTACCGAGACAGAAGCACACGCTACAAAGGAACCATCAAGGCTGACCAGGAAAACCGCGGAATTCTCCTGTAACGATGAGGAAGATATTGATACTCCTCCGGTGGTCAGAAGGAGAAAGCTGGATCGAAGATCCTAATCGGGACCTTTAAACGGAAGTCTGCTGTTTTGAGAGGTCATTCCGGAAAATACCGTCAGAGGAACTGGAACGTCATTAGAGATAAGGAAACAGAAATGGACCGACTTCCGGCTGGTGGCTCCCCACTTTGGGCCATGATTTATCCGGCGGATTACGGGGTTGGCATGTCCAGCCTGGGTTATCAGAGCATAATTTCAGAGATGAGAAAACTCGGCGTGGGAGTTGAGCGCTTCTTCCCTGGCCCCCTTTCAGGCATGTCTGTCGAAACTGGCAGGAACATACTGGATTTTCCCCTGATTTCTGCCTCTGTGGCCTATGAACCTGACCTGCTTTCGTTATTATCGGTCTTCATGTCGTGGGGTTTAGCCCCGGGATGGAAGGAAAGGTCTCAAGCCGGGCAGCCTGTTTTTGGTGTCGGTGGAGCCCTTTCATACATCAACCCGTTCATCTTTTACGATATTGCCGACTATGTAGTTCTGGGTGACGGAGAACCTGTTGTGGAGCACCTTGTCAGGGAATGCCGCCGTTACATGTCACACGGCGACAGGAAGCGCCTTTGGGAAGGTCTTGCCGAACATGGTTCAATTTATGTTCCCCCGATCCATAATTGCCAGATTCTTAATGAAAAACCTGTTCACAGAAAGAAGTCAGTGTTAGCCGATCTTGACCTGGCAAGGGGGAAAAGCCTGTGGATAACCCCTGAGTCAGTTTTTGGCAGAACGATCCTGGTTGAACTCCAGAGAGGCTGCCCGAGAGCTTGCAGGTACTGTACCATTCCGGCGTCATTCGGTCCTGTAAGGACGAGGTCTGTTGAACGGGTCCTTGAGGACGTCGCGGCGGTCAAGGACCTTGAGGATGTTCAGGTCGGTCTTGTTACCCCCGAGGCCGGAGATTATCCGGAACTATCAAAGGTTCTGAGATGTATAAGATCAACAAAAAGGGCGGTTTCCTTTGCATCCCTCCGGGTGGATAATATTAAGGAAGAGATGATGCAGGCCCTCGTCGAAAGTGGAAGATACACAATTACCGTAGCCCCGGAGGCAGGTAATGACAGGTTAAGGGGTATCTGCGGTAAAAAGTTCAGCAACGAAGAGATAATCGAAAAAATGGTCCTGGCGAAGAAGACGGGCATCAGGCAGGCTAAGCTGTACTTTATGGTCGGGCTTCCGGGTGAAACGCTTCAGGATGTAGAAACCATTGCCGGGTTGTGTAATGATATCAGGTCCAGAACGGCACTAAAGTTATCCGCTTCGGTAGGTGTTTTCGTCCCAAAACCCATGAGCCCATGGGAAAATGAAAATATTGCCGGGCATGAAGAGGCTTCAGAAAAGATACGAAAGCTTAAAGAGCTTTTTCTCGGTAACTCGAATAGAGGTTTATCCATAAGGATCCAGGAACCAAAAGAGTCCATGCTTGAATACCGCATTTCCTGGAGAGGTCTCGGGACGGATTTGCCTCCGGCCTCTTACCGCAAGGCAATTTGCACGATCAAAAACAAAATATATCCGGAAAAGGATCTCCTCAGGGAACAACTGGGATTACTGGGTTTCAAGGCAACATACTGTTTGAGAGGTGATTGGCAATGAGCTTCCGCAAAACGAGAAAATACAAGGAAAAGCCTGTGATCTTTGCTTTCGGGCATATCATGCTCCCCCTTGTTGCAATTCTTGCTCTTGGTTTGCTGGTCCTCGGGGTCAGGCTTCTTTTCGTTTCTCCGGGAAGTCAGGTGCAGTACCCGGAAACGACAGAATACGAGGTTCCCGAAAGTGTCGCTGTGACTGAGCCATCCCGGATAACAGAAACTTCCCAGATAGTCGCCGTCCCTGTAAGGAATGGCGAGGGAGATACCGGAACGGCCGAGCCTGTGGCTGTGCCCCCTGCCCCGGGTCCGACGGATGATCAGCCATCGACCCAGCCTGTAACTGCTCAAAAGACCCCGATCGCTGCTCCATCGGGACAGGCCGCCAAGGGGAGCTGGATAGTCCAGATAGGTGCCTTTACGCTGAGGGATTCAGCCGAAGGACTTGCCAGGGATGCAAGGGAGAAGAGTTATGAAGCATTTGTTGTCCAGGCAGAGGTCGGGGGCAAAACATATTACAGGGTGAGGATTCCGGCAGGAGCCCAGAAAGCTGATGCCGACAACCTTGCCAGAGAGCTGGCCTCGAAGGGTTACCCCACTTTGGTGACCAGGCAGGATTAGTTGCTGCCTAAATGCCAGTTCAAACCCAGACGAGGTATATGAATGTCCGGATTTGTAACTAGAACAATCTCCAGACAAGAGGCTATCTCTCTTCTGTCAGAATTGATGGCTTTCCCGTGGGGATTTCCTGTCAGACGGGGGATCCCGCTTTGTGAAGCCGTCGGTTCCGCCCTTGGGGAAGACGTACGTTCATCATCCCCGAGTCCCCCTTTCAGCAGAAGTCTTCGAGATGGTTTTGCTGTTCGTTCAAACGACCTTGTCGGAGCCAGTCCGGGATCCCCTGTATTTCTTTCCATTTGCGGAGAGGTGCCTATGGGTGACATGCCCACCTTCAAGGTATCCAGAGAGCAAGCGGCGTTGGTTCATACCGGGGGGGCTATACCCGACGGGACAGACTCAGTGATCATGAACGAAGATACTTCTCGAACGGGTCCCTTACTTGAAGCGAGAAGATCTGTCCAGTCAGGAGAGAACATCATTTTCCGCGGTGAGGAATTCAACGAAGGTGATGTCATACTCCAGAGGGGTGAAATTCTTGACTTCAGGAATATCGCATCTCTGGCGGCATGCGGTTTTGACAAGGTTCCCGTCGCGGACTTGAAAGTCTGCATAATCAGCACCGGGGACGAGATCGTTCCTGTCGAGACAAGAGACATAAGGCCGGGTCTTATCCGAGATTCCAATTCCTCGGGAATATTGGCCGCCCTCTTTCGTGCAGGGATAAAGGGAACAATTCTCGGTATCGTCAAAGATAAGCCTTTGGAACTGGAGGCTATGTTCAACAAAGCGCTTGAGAAGTTTGACGTTATTGTTTTAAGCGGTGGTTCTTCAGTCAGTGTAAGGGATCACTCCGCAAAACTGCTGGCATCACTTGGAGAGGGAGAAATACCTGTCAGGGGCTTGAATATTTCCCCTGGCAAACCGACCATCGTATCGGGGGACGGAAACCGGAAAAAAGTGGCAATATGCCTACCCGGGCACCCGCTTTCCTGTGCGGTGGTAACAGCGACATTTCTTATTCCGCTGCTGTCGGTAATGATGACAGGACAGGTTAAAGACCTGTTCAGGAAAGTTCGTCTCCCGGCTTCGACAGATATTGTTGGGAAGAGCGGGGTAGAGGAGTTCATTCCGGCTCTGGTTAATCCAGACGGGGGAGTGTCGCCCTTATGGGCCAGATCAGGCTATATCCTTGCCCTGGGTCGTTCCGACGGGCTGCTGAGGCTTCCCGAGGACGTGGAGACCCTCCGCAAAGGCAAAGAAGTTGAGGTGTGGCTTTGGTAAAATTTCTGGAACATGTCGATCTTGATACTGCCTGGTCGATCATTGAGAAGAGGATCTCCCCTCTTGATGAAGTTGAGAATGTCGACCTTTTTTCGGATGATCCCTTCGGAAACAGAAGGCTGGCTAAGGACATTCTTTCTCTCAGGAACCTTCCGCAGTATCCTTCCTCGGCTGTTGACGGTTATTCGATCATGGCTTCAGAGACGGCAGGGGCTTCTCCTGCCACGCCTGTGGAGATCAAGAAGGGGTTTTTCGCCTGGGTTAACACTGGCGGGCCAGTCCCTCAACCATTCGATGCTGTCGTAATGGTGGAAGATACGTTTTCAGGACCCGAAACCCTCAAGATCACAAAGACTGTCACCAGGGGGGAGAATATCCGTCCAGAAGGGGAGGATATTGCCAGAGGGCAGATCGCCGCAAGAAAAGGCGACCTGCTAACCCCCTCCACGGTAGCCATGTTAATTGGATCAGGATTCCAGCTGGTGCCTGTCGCGAGACTTCCGAGAACTGTCTTCATACCGACAGGAGACGAGATAGTGACTGCGAGAGAATGGATAAAGGATGGGGCCGATGGAGAGGGTCGTGTTCCCGAGACCAATTCCTGGATGCTCCAGGCAATTTACAGGGATTGGGGTTACCCCCTTGCCATCCATGAATTGCTCCGCGATGATGAGGATCTTATTGCTGAAGCTGTTCAAAAGGCTCTAGGTACTTATGATCTTGTTATTATCGGTGCGGGAACAGCAAAGGGCAGGAGAGATCATAGTGCCGAGGTGATTATGAGGGTTGCCGAACCCCTGTTCAGGGGAGTCAGAATGAAACCGGGAAGACCGGTTATTGCGGGCATATCTGGAAATAAACCCTTAATTGCCTTGCCCGGGTTTCCCATGTCCTCGCTTGTATCGGCCTGGTCAATTGTCAACCCTGTCCTTAGAAGACTTTCAGGAGAGGTCCCGACAGTTGAACTTGGTAACGCCATTGGAGCAACAGGTATTCAGGAAACAAAGATGCTGATGCATCATTCGTCCCAGCAGGGAGTCAGGGAATGGGTCCGGGTCAAATGCGGGGAGATTGAAGGAACAAGATATTCATGGGTTCTTTCCGGAGGATCCAGTTCTCTTTTCAACACTTCCGACGCTGATGGTTTCTCACTGCTGGAAGACTCGGTCCTGGAGGTTCCCAAAGAGAGCTCCCTGACAGTCTGGTTAAAGAAACCGGTCGACTGGGGCAGCAGGATAGTCTACCAGGGCTCGAATGACCCCGGGATAGAACATATCGTAACTTTTTTGAGGAACAGGGGTGGAGACATGGCTATACGGTCTGTCGGCAGCCTGGGGGGATTGGCCGCAATAGCCAGGGGAGAAGGGCATGTTGCCTCGTGCCATCTTCTTGATCCCCAGACAGGACGCTACAATGACGCATTTATATCCAGATTCGAGGATTCAGGCCAATGGACCCGCATCAGGGTCTACAAAAGGGAGCAGGGGTTCCTGGTACAGAAGGGAAATCCAAAAAACATACGCTCTATAGAGGACATCGGACGGAACAAGATCTCCTTTGTCAACAGGCAGCCAGGGGCCGGGACAAGGGTGCTTTTTGATCACCTTTTGAAAAAAGCCGGTTTAGAACCGGAGTCAGTGACGGGTTACAATAACATTGCCATAACTCACCTGGAAGCTGCGGCAAGGGTATCTGCAGGTTCCTGTGACTTGACCCTTGGCATCAAGGCGGCGGCGCTGGCATTCGGGACCGATTTTATACCAATAGCTGAAGAAGATTTTGAGCTGGTCATACCTGATCGATTCCGGTCTCATCCGGGTATCAGATTGCTTATCGAGACCCTCTCCGACGAGAAATGGAGACAAGTAGTGGAAGACCTGGGGGGATACACGTGGTTCTTCTGACGGACAGGTTCGGAAGGCGCCTTAACTACATAAGGATCTCGGTAACAGACCGATGCAACCTGAGATGCCTGTACTGTATGCCTGCGGAAGGGATCGAATGGATCCCTCACGACAGGATACTCTCCTACGAGGAAATAAGGTTCCTTGCAGAGATACTGAAAAGTCTGGGCGTTGAAAAAGTACGGTTCACAGGTGGGGAACCCCTTGTGAGGAAAGGGTTTATCAAATTTCTTGAATCCTTGAAAAAATCTGTTCAGGATATGAGGATCGTCCTTACTACCAACGGTACCCTTCTGGCACATTTCATTGACGAGTTGTCTGTTTCAGGGATCTCCGGCGTGAACGTAAGCCTTGATACTCTGGATGAAAACCTTTTCAGGACAATAACCAGGGTCGGAGAACTGAAAGATGTAAAAGAAGGAATAAGGCTTCTTGCCCAAAGAACGGAAATACCCATAAAGATAAACACCGTGCTCATGAAGGGGGTAAACGATGGGGAGATAGGCTCCCTATTGGAATTTGCACAAGAGAACCGGGCTGTCCTTCGCCTTATTGAATTCATGCCTCTTGACGATTCCGTATGGAAAGAAGATCTTTTCATTGCGGCTTCCGAAATTTTCGAGAGATTGCCAGAACCTGAAATGTGGGAACAGACAGATAATTCAGCCGATCACAGTGCCGGTCCGGCTCGCTACTACCGGAATCTTTCCACAGGACAGAGGCTTGGGATCATAGAAGCCGTAACTCACCATTTCTGCAGTAATTGCAACAGGCTGCGCGTTTCAGCGACAGGCGTGATAAGACCTTGCCTGTTTTCCGAAGGGGGGATAGACCTTAAACCGGCCCTGCGATCGGGAGACAGGGAGGAGGTCGTCTCCAGGATATTTAAAGCTGTCGAAAGAAAACCGGAATCCTATCGCGGAGTACAAAGAGGAGCGACGCATATGTCGCGGATCGGAGGTTGATCATGGGAGTTTTCTCTCATCTGGATGGTTCAGGGAGAGCCGTCATGGTTGATGTCGGCAACAAACCCAAGACGGTCAGGGAAGCCGAGGCTGAGGGCATAGTCTCACTTCCTGAAAAGGTTCTTGAAGCGTTAAAGCAAGGGAAGACCAGCAAGGGAGATGTTATGAAAGTGGCCGAGGTAGCGGGGATAATGGCCTCCAAGCGTACCCCGGAACTTATACCCTTATGTCACAATGTCCAGATAAACCATGTTTCATTGTCATGCGAACTGGCTGAAATGGATAGCGCGGTACGGATAAATTGCGTTGTAAGGTCAACCGACGTCACCGGCGTTGAAATGGAAGCCCTGACAGGGGTGTCGGTAGCGGCACTTACTCTGTATGATATGTGCAAGGGAATAGACAAAGGGATCATCATAGAAAAAATAAGATTATTGAGAAAAAGCGGTGGAAAATCAGGAGATTATAAGGCGGAGGAGAGGAATTGAAGAACAGGGTCCTCGGTTTTTCCGGTCCGTTCAGAGACCGCGCAGTTGTATATGTACACCGGGATGAAGATAACAGAACACTTGTAGATGGATGCCTGTCTAATATCTATATCGCCGGTGCAGGAAAGCCTGCCGCAGATCTTCCCGGTATCGTGATAAAAGTCAGGGAAGTTCCACATGACGAGATCACAGATTTCATAGCCTTTCCGGAAGGTGTTGTTCTGAGAAGGTTTGAAGATAATGGAGAAGGATCTGCCCTTGAAGTTGTAAATAAAGGGTTCATCGCTGTCTCATCTCCGCTGGAATTCTGGCAGGAATTAAAGGTCGGTGTTCTTACCGTCAGCGACAAGGGAAGCCGTGGCGAGAGGAAAGACACCTCCGGACCAGCACTGGCATCCGCTGTCGGGTCGATAGGAGGACGGACTACCCACAGTTCCATTGTTCCGGATGAGATGGAAGCCATATCAGGTGTACTGAAGGAATGGATCTCGGAAAAACTGGCAATAGTACTTGTTACTGGAGGAACTGGCATTTCCCCGAGAGATGTGACCCCTGAGTCGATTCGTATGCTTGGCGGAAAGGAGATACCAGGCATTGGCGAATTTATGAGGTGGAAAACATCTTTTGAAAATGAAAGGTCCATTCTTTCCAGGTCACTCGCAATGGCCTGTGTAAAAACCCTTGTTCTGGCGCTACCAGGCAGCGAAAGGGGAGCCCTTCAGTGTTTTAATGCCGTGGCTCCGGTACTTCGTCATGCCGTTGAGATACTTACCGGAAGGGGTGGAGAATGCTCCAGATCCCACTGATGATCTCTCGGGAGGAGTGGGTCCCCTAGTGAAAGAGTCACTGGCAAACAAGGTTTCAAAATGCGTGATCATAACGGGCATGTCAGGGAGCGGCAAATCCACAGCCCTTCACATGCTTGAGGATCTTGGGTTCTACGCTATTGAGAACATACCGCCTTCACTTCTTCCCCAGCTTATCCAGGTTCTCGGAAAACACGAAGAAGCGGTTCAGAACGGAATAGCCGCTGTTGTAGATATCAGAGGGGAAAAACTTCTGGGCGACCTTCTGGCTGTAATAGGCAACCTCAGAAAAAGAGGACTTGATATCAAGGTTATCTTTCTTGACGCTTCGGATTCGACCCTTGTAAAGCGTTTTGAAGAAACAAGGCGCAGACACCCCCTTTCTTCGGATTCGACCATTCTGGAGGCAATAGAAATGGAGAGGCGGGAACTATCGCAGATCCATGAGATTGCCGATGTTGTCGTCCAGACAACGGACATGTCGCTGTTCGAGCTGAGAAAGGAGATCCTGGGAAAGATCGAAGCCTCGGAAGGGCAGCTTTCGGTTATTTTCACTTCTTTCGGATTCAAGCACGGTATCCCTCAGGACAGTGATTACGTTATTGATGTGCGATTCCTTCCAAACCCTTTCTACGAACCAGCCTTGAGATCCTTGAGCGGCAAAAACAGGGAGGTACAGGAATTCATTCTTTCCCAGAGGGATATTTCCTGTTTTTTCGATGCCTTGTACGAACTGATGGAACAGGTGCTTGTACTGTACAAGAATTCGGGAAAGAATATCGTTCATATTGCGGTAGGCTGCACAGGCGGAAGACACAGGTCGGTGGCCGTTGCTGAATGGCTCGGGGGCCGTTTGCCGGGAAATTCTGTTGTCCGCCACAGGGATATAGATAAGGATACGGTGATAACATGAACTGGTGGTCGGCTTTTACCATAGGTCTTCTTTCCGGAGGCATCATTTCCCTGCTGGCCGCAAGGCTGTTCCAGGAGGAAAATGATAATGGCCTTGCAGAACCGGTCCAGGGGAAGAACGGTTCGGTCATGTTCAAAGCCTTTCAGCATAAAGTTTCACAAGGTCCTGAAATAGTTGCTATTGGAGGGGGTACCGGTCTTTCAACTCTTCTTACCGGGCTGAAATCATACACCAGGAATATAACTGCCATTGTGACCGTTACAGATGAGGGGGGGAGTTCCGGACGTTTAAGGGGAGAGTGGGGTGTTCTGCCCCCTGGTGACGTCAGGAACTGTATGGTGGCTTTGGCAGAGAACGACAGCGCTCTCAACCGTATCCTGAGTTTCAGGTTTGACCGGGGAGAGCTGAAGGGACACAGCCTCGGGAACCTTATTCTCCTTGCAACTACTGAAATGACTGGTGATTTTAGAAAAGCCGTTGAGGAACTTAACAACCTTCTGGCTATCAGGGGGAAAGTAATACCTGTTACGACCGAGTCTGTGACCCTGTGTGCCACTACCTCCAGGGGTGATGTGCTAAAAGGTGAACTTGAGATCTCCAGACAGGGGTCTGAAATAGAGTCCGCCTGGATCGAACCGTCAGATGCCAGCGCTGTTCCAGAGGCGATCCTTGCAATTGAGAACGCTGATATTGTCGTTCTTGGTCCCGGCAGCCTTTTTACGAGCATTTTGCCTAACCTGATGTTAAACGAGGTCTCTGAGGCTCTCAAAAGGTCTTCCGCACCCAAGGTATACATAACGAACCTGATGACCCAACCTGGAGAGACGGACAACATGGACATAATGGATCACGTCAGATGGATCAGCCGAACATCGGGATCGGTGCCAGACTACGTTATAGCAAATGAAGGTTCTGTTCCTTCCGAACTTCTGGAGATCTACCTTGCTGCCGGCGCAGAACCGTTGTTCCTTGAAGAGGAGCAGAAGAGATCCCTCGCGCTTATGGGGACAAGGGTCATCCTTGCCGACCTTATCAATGTCACAGCCGGAAGCGTGAGGCACAATAGCCAAAAGGTTGCTGAAACCCTGATCCGGATAGCGAGGGAGGAAAAAGACGCATCCCGATGGAAAAACTGAGAGAGATCATCAGGGAAGACTGGTCCTCCGTGGTTCCTGATAACAGCCTGAAGGCGTCCATAGAGACCGGCGGGATACTTTCCGGCCTTAATTCCAGTTTCCAGGGAAATGATATTCTCTTTTACAGCAACAGGTTCTTTGTTTTCCGAAGGCTTAAGAAGCTTTGGGAACTGTCTGAGTGGGACAGATCCCTGGACCTCTCGCCGGATCTTCTCATCCCGGCGGGGATGAGAGGAAAAGTATCTATAAGGATGGATCGCGCCCGATCTGTCTTCAATCTCTCGACTTACTGTGATTACAACAAGGTGGACAGGGATTCCTGGAACTGGCTGAGAGGACTGTTCGGGTCCAGCGGTTCCCTTTTCCTTCCAAGAACGGGGTATTATATGGTTTTCAGGCTTCAGGCTCTTTCCATGTGGCATCCCGAAACGACTTTGAGAAAGATCCTGACCGCCAACGGAATATCTTTCAGGGTCAGGCAGAGAAACGGCTTCGCTGAAATAGCTGTTAGAGATCAGTCGTCTATTGTCGGCGTTCTTTCAAATATGAAAATGTTCCGGACCTCCCTTTTTCTTGAGGAAAAGGCTATGCTAAGGTCCATGAAGGACAGGGCAAACAAGGTAGTGAATTGTGACGCGTCGAATATCAGGAAGACAATAGAGACAGCCGAAAGACAGATCGATATCGCCGGGAAATTGATGGATAACGGAAAGTTGTGGTCCCTTCCTGAATCACTGCGCCAATTGATAACTGCAAGGATCGAGAACCCGACGGCAACTCTTCGTGAACTGGGGGAGTCGCTATCCAGACCAATAAGCAAGAGTACAGTTGAATACAGGTGGAGAAAGATCGAAAAACTAGCAGGGGTCATGTCGGATAAAAACAAACCAAGGGGGGCTGATCGCCATGTACCTGGGAAAGGCTGATGTCAACACGTACGAAAAAGGCTCCAGCCGGGAGTATCTCACAACTAACGGTTGGGGCGGGTTCTGTTTTTCGACCGTCATAGGCGCAAATACCCGCCGTGAGCACGGCCTACTGGTTGTGAAAAAGAGTGGAGAAGAAGTATACCCCGATGTGCTTATCAGCAAGGTTGATGAGACAGTCATCAGCAAGGGGAAAAAATACCATCTTTCCACCAATCGTTATACAGATGTTATTTACCCGGACGGTTACCGTTACCTTCAGGAATATCACGCGGAACCTCTTCCGGGAATGCTTTTCGTGATACATAGCCTGTTCCTGAAAAAGACCGTTTTTATGCCTCGAAGCCAGCAATTTACGGTGATCAAGTACGAACTAGCATCCTCTCCGGAAAATATCCAGCTGGAAGTAAGGCCATTGGCTTCCCACCGTGGGGTGGACAAGATCTGTCCCGAGAAAGAGGGGGCGGGTTTCGAGTCTTTCTTTACTAAAAACTCCGTCACTGTAAAGGGACGGGGTCTTGAAAGTCACTTTTCATTCAATAAAGGCGATTGGCGTTCGAAACCGCTATGGTTCGATAACCTGATCTATGAACATGACGATTGCGAGATCCTTGGGACGGATAGCCTTTGGTCACCGGGGATCCTGTCATTTGACATGAGCGAGGGTGAAACGGTCTACCTGATCCTGGGAGCGAATGATGAAACCCTCGGGCATTCGGACCTTCTGGAACTTGAAAAGGAGACAGCCAGGCATATGCAGGCAAGCCTTTCAGGCAGTCCCCTTATCTTAAAAACACCTATGGTGAGGGATCTGCTTCATTCGGCAACACACTGCGTATCCAACATGAACGGAAAGAGGCCCATCGTTTTTTCAGGGTATCCATCTGTCAAGGAGAGCGCACGTGAAACTTTCATCTCCATCCCGGGGCTCCTCCTTGCTACAGGCAAGATGGGATTTGCGGAGGATCTCCTCCAGGTATGGCTGGACCGGGCAATAAATAATTCACACATAATGCCCTCGAAAGTTGACCCTCATACGGGTGACCTTGTTACCGAAGCTTGCGATGCCGGCCTGTGGTTCTTCTATGCCCTCAACAAGTACTGTAACCAGAGCGGAAGTACGGACCTCGTCAGCAGGAACTGGGCAGACCTTGTGACGTTGCTGGATAAGTACAGAACCGGCATAAGCGCTATGGGGATCCATATGGACCGGGACGGACTTCTTGAGACGCATTCGGACAACCCGCGGAACAACTGGATGGATGGCGAAACCGACGGCAGACCGATCGTTGAACGGCGGGGAAAACTGGTTGAGATAAACGCCCTGTGGTACAACGCACTAAGGACGATGGAGCAATATGCTGAAATGTCGGGAAATGAAAAGGACAAGACATCCTTCAGTGAACTTGCCTCAAAATGCAGGCAGTCGTTCCAGGATATCTTCTGGGCTGAAAAAGGCTACCTCTACGATTGGATCGACGGGAAAGAAAGGGATGAATCTATAAGGTGCAACCAGATACTTGCCGTTTCGCTTCCCGTTTCCGTGATGGACCCTGAAAGAGGCCGTTCCGTTGTTGAAACATGCTGGAACGAGCTTTACACCACCTTTGGTTTGAGGACCCTTGATCCCCATCACGAGAAATACAAGGGTAGATGCGAGGGCCGTATCGACCAGAGGGAAAAGGCTCGCTTTATGGGTATGGCATGGCCATGGATGCTGGGACAGTTCATTACCGCCTTTTTGCGCTTCAACCCCGACCGCAAGGAGATCGCATGGTGTTTCCTTCGCCCCTTCCTGTCGCATTTGAGGAAAGGTTGCCTGGGGGGTGTCGCAGAGGTGTTTGACGGGAGCATGCCCTACAAGCCGCACGGAGACGCGCTGTATTCTCCGAGTGTCGCAGAACTCCTGAGGGTTATAGGCGAGGATATGTAGGTCAGGTCAATAATACAGAATGGGAAGTTGCAGGCCACAGGTTTTTTGGGAACAAGAAAACAGGATCCTGATCGGAGGGACAGATCGTGTCGAAAAAAAGAGTAGCAATAAACGGTTTTGGAAGGATTGGACGATTGGCTCTTAGAGCCCTTTTCGAATACGAAAACGAAGGACTCTTTGAAATAGTTGCCACGAACAGCCGCACATCGGCAGAACAGAGGGCTTACCTTTTCAAGTATGACTCCGTTCACCGCAGATTCCGTGGCGAGGTCTCAGTCAGCGGGGATTCGCTTATGATCAACGGGAAAAACGTAAAAGTGCTTTCTGAGGCCGAGGCGGAAAACCTGCCCTGGAAAGAAATGGGTGTCGACCTGGTCATTGAATCATCGGGGAAATACACAGACGCTGAAAAAGCCCGCAAACACCTTGATGCAGGAGCAGGCAAGGTCCTGATCACAGCTCCGGCCAGGAATGAGGACGCCACGATCGTAATGGGTGTCAACGAGGACATTTACGAACCTGCCAGTCACCATATTGTTTCCAACGCATCATGTACCACCAATTGTCTTGCCCCGGTCGTCAAGGTCCTTCACGAAGCTTTCGGGATAGAGAGGGGACTGATGACGACGACCCATTCCTATACCAACGACCAGAAGACCCTTGACTCTTCACACAAGAATCTCCACAGGGGGCGGGCTGCCGCACTTTCCCTGATTCCCACGACCACAGGTGCAGCCTCTGCGATAGGGAAAGTATATCCTGCCGTAGCCGGAAAAATGAACGGCCTTGCGGTAAGGGTGCCGACACCGGATGTCTCCCTTGTGGATCTGGTAGTTGAACTTTTGAGAGAGGTAACTGCTGATGAGGTGAACAAAGCCGTCAGGGCGGCTGCTGAGGGCCCCATGAAGAAGTACCTGGGGTACGAGGAAGATGACCTCGTATCGGTCGATTTTACCGGTGACAGCAGGTCCTCGATCTTTGCGGCAAGACATACCATGGTCCTGGGCAACATGGTAAAAACCCTTTCATGGTACGACAACGAGTGGGGTTACGCTTGCAGGGTCATAGATCTTGCAAACTACATGTTAAAGAGGGAAGCCTGATCCCGATGAGGCTGAAAACCCTTGAAGGTATGGATGTAAGTGGCAAAAGAGTACTTTTACGTGTGGATTTTAACGTGCCAATGGAAGGCGGCAGGGTCACAGACGATACCCGTATCAGGGCCCATCTTGAAACATTAAGGATCTTAAGGGAGAGAGGGGCCATCATAGGCCTGGTGTCTCATTTCGGCAGGCCAAAGGGAAAAGTGGTCCCGGAACTTTCTCTGGAGCCGGTCCGTGAAGCTGTGAAGATCCTTACTGGCTGGGAGATCGGTTTTTGCGAGGAATGTGCTGGCGAGATCGCTTCAAAAAGGATATCGGAGATGAGGGCAGGCGATATCTGTCTTTTTGAGAATATCCGGTTCACCCCAGAGGAAGAGACCAATGACGCTTCTTTCGCAGAAAAGCTGGCAGCCCCTTATGATCTTTTCGTAATGGATGCTTTCAGTGCGGCTCACAGGGCCCATGCATCCACTGAAGGCGTGACCCGCTTCCTGCCTTCCTGCGCCGGAAAGCTTATGGAAAAGGAAATATCAGTCCTGTCGGAAGTCAGGGAGAAACCCGGGAAACCCATGGTTATGATCCTGGGGGGAGCGAAAGTCTCTGACAAGATCAAATTCATTCGAAACATGCTTGACAAGACCGATGTCATGCTTATCGGCGGAGCTATGGCATTCCCTTTCCTGAAAGCCCAGGGGAAACAGGTAGGAAAGTCTTTATGTGAAGAAGGTACTGAGCATATCGCATCAGATATCCTTAAAACTGCCATTTCAGCAGGAATCAAATTGATCCTTCCCGTTGACCTGGTCGTATCAGATTCTCCTGAGAACAGAACCAATGCCAGCACTATAAAGGTAGATGATATGGAAGATGGGCTCATGGGGCTGGACATCGGATCCGAAACAGTGGATATATTTTCCCGCGAGATAGGAAAGGCCAATACGGTCCTCTGGAACGGTCCTTTGGGATTTTTCGAGAGAGCACCTTTCGGGGAGGGCACAAAGAGAACCGGAGATGCAGTTTGCCGGAGGACAGTTAAGGGCGCTGTTACTGTTCTTGGCGGTGGAGATACAGCCGCCGCGGCAAACCTGCTCGGTTTCAGTGATGGGGTCTATCACATTTCTACGGGGGGGGGTGCCACCCTTGAGTTTTTCGAGGGTAAGGAACTGCCGGGAATAGCCTCTCTATACGAACAATAATTTTATCGGGTCGGGGATAACGAGATGGGAAACAGGAAGATATTTATCGGCGGGAACTGGAAGATGAACAAGGGGGCAGGGGAGTCCTTACAATTCCTCGATAGGGTGATAAAGGGAATAAAGGCGGACAAGTATCTGATGGAAGCCATTCCACAGCGCATGACTGCCGTGATCTTTCCCCAGGCAGCCAATCTGTTTCCTATGTATGAGACCCTGAAGGAATATCCCCTTATCTCACTTGGTGTACAAAACATTCATTGGGAAAACTCAGGAGCTTTTACTGGAGAGAATTCAATTGCCGCCTCTCTTGAGTCAGGGGCCGGGTTCGCCCTGGTAGGGCATAGTGAAAGAAGACACATTTTTGGTGAAACCGATGAAGTTATCGGGAGGAAATTCAGGTCCTGCCTGGGAAATGGCCTTAAACCAGTCCTTTGCGTTGGAGAAACAGGAAGTGAAAGGTCCAGGGGCAATACGGAAACAGTAATCGCCCACCAGGTTGGATCAGTTCTGACGGATGCTCTGGAAAATGGCAAAATAAATGAACTGGTTATCGCATATGAGCCGGTATGGGCCATAGGAACGGGGAATAACGCTACAGCGTCGGATGCCCGGGAGTGCTGCAGTTTGATCAGAGAGACGTTATGTCGTATTGCTGGTCCCGAGTCGGCGGAAAACGCCTATATCCTTTACGGGGGCAGCGTTAAGAGCAGCAATGCAAGAATCTATCTGCAGGAGGACGGGATTGACGGGCTTCTCGTAGGTGGGGCTTCACTTGATCCTGAGGAATTCCTAAAGATACTTCTGACCTCTCTTTTTTGAATTGTAGAAAGGGTCAGGAAGTAAACGCAACATAAGATATATTATAAGACACTTTCGAGCTATCAAAAAAGGCCCTTTCAGGGCCTTTTCTATGTATGAACAAATAACCGATCCTAAAGACCAGCTTCCTGTTCTATCCTGATCGTTTCGGCATTAGCCCAGATGCTCTCAAGACGATAGAAGTTTCTTCCCTCGCGACTGAAAATGTTTATAACAAAATTCCCTGCATCAAGGAGTATCCACCTGGGACTTTTCTCCCCTTCGATCCTGTAGGTGAGGCCGAGTTTGTCCAGGGTTTCCGATACGTGGTCCAGAAGTGTTTTCATATGGACCTCGGAATTACCCGTTGCAAGCAAAAAAATGTCTGCAAAAGAGGATTCCTTTGAAAGATCGATCACAGTAATATCTTCTGCCAACTTGTCCTTCAGAGTGCTGATAATGTCTTCTACAGGTCCTGTTACAGACAAAAGCTGATCCCTCCCC
>Ga0228535_1001015_pt1 | contig 55797 bp, 48 predicted proteins | sample SJ1metagenome_FD_168457 | JGI IMG/M metagenome (GOLD analysis project Ga0228535, IMG submission 168457) | Enriched culture of PCE-dechlorinating microbial communities from Ithaca, New York, USA - SJ1 | ecosystem: Engineered > Modeled > Simulated communities (microbial... > Unclassified | place... | reverse complement strand
GCATATTTAAGGCGTTTTCACGCTCTCCCCACGAACAGTGGGCAGGGGCACTCTGTCCTTATACAAACGTTTATCGGAATTATTGAATATTATTTTTGAATATGGTGGAATTTATAGAAGAAAGATAGCAATTTATTCTAATTTTATTGACTTGTGTTTCAAAATAATAATGATGAGCTGCAGGTTACTGTCGCGAAGCAGAAGGAAAACTCCACGATACACCTCCGTAGTAATGCCTCGGAAGCCCGGGATAATAGTACCTTGGTTCAGCATTGCCAAAAGCGACGGCATTTACGGTAAGCATAGGCGAATAAAGGGTATCGGTTATGTTGTTCACGCCGGCGAACAACTCAACATTTCCCAACTGTGCCGTTTTAAAAAGATAGCTTGCTTTTGCATCCAATAAACAATAGGTGTCGTTTGTTTCGGTATTGGCATCATTGATGAATTGCCCACCTGTATATTGGAACCGCATATCTAAAATCAACGGTTTTATGGGATTCCAAACCAGCGTTGCCTGAAAAAGATACGATGGAATACCGGGAAGATGATTGCCGTCATAGGTGTTATTGTCGTCGGTAAAATCGATAAATTTGTTTTGAGAAAAGGTGTAATTAACATTCATATTTAGATTGCCTGGAAAATTATGATTTTGATAAATCAGCTGCCTCCACAACAACTCAACCCCTCGATGACGGGTTCTGCCGGCATTGATACCGGTAAAGATATCTTCTGTTAAACGCTTTGTTACTAATAGATTACTTAAATCTATTTGGTAAATAGTAGCTTCGATTTGCGTAGCGTTGCGCAGCAAATTCAACCGGATACCCGCTTCGTATTGCCAACCCTGTTCGGGTTGAAGGTCTTTGTTGATATTGCCTTCCGGTAGCAATGTCTCTTCGGGCGAAGGCATCGAAAATCCGTGTCCTACGGATGCATATAAGGCCACCATATTGTTGGGTGCGTAATTAGCTCCTAACCGGGGAGAAAAAATAACCGGAAAACTGCGGCTTCCGCTTTGGTCGCCGTTACCGGGAAATTTATCCGTCAGTTTATACCCGATTTTGTTAACGGCTCCACCCAGTGAAATATTCCATTTCAACGACGGACGAAAATACGTCATGGCAAACAGATTCAGGTGATTTCGAATTTCCCTGTTTTTGTTGATGACCTCGTCTTTCATATCCAATCTCCACCGGTATGTGTCGGTGATCCATTCCAAACCGAGTACAGCATCGTATCTTTCGGCGTGATAGTTCAGTTTGTTTCTTATTCCGCCACCCGAGGAGCCATCGGCCAGGTTGTTGAAAGGACGTTTTTCGTAACTATCCACCCACCTTCCGAAAACCGTAAAACGGTTATTCAAGACACTCGACAAACGATTCTCAAGCGTAACGCCCGCAAGTCCGCGACGATACTCCTTGAAACCCCCGATTGCTTTCCAGTTGGCTGCTGCTGCTTTGGGATTGGTTTTGAATAATGTCTTGTCGATGGAACTCGGAATTCCTGCATTCATATCCAGCAAAAGCAGTGTGTATTCCATCGCATGACTTGGTCTTTTCCATTTTCCCGACGATAGTAACGATGTCCGCCGAAAATGATTGTTTTCCCGGTATCCATCGGAACGGGTGTGGTTGATATTTCCGGTAATATTTAAATCGTTGTGTTGGAAGCTACCTCCGGCAGACGCTTTCAGTGTATTGAAACTTCCCTGTTGCAACAGGATGTTGAAAGAGTTTCTGTATGAGCCCGGGGTGAACAGATTGATGTTACCGCCGAGTCCGGAGCCGTAAAGCGCAGAGGCCGGCCCTTTGGTTACTTCTATCCTCCCGATTCCGGGCAGGTCGATATCTTCGGGTGAAGAAATTCCATCGGATGAAGTGATGGGAATATCATTCAGGTACGCCTTGATGCGGTTGGTGTTGTAGGGCGTTCTGCTTCCTACTCCCCGAATCACGATACGGCTTGTGGCGTAAGTCCCGCTGTGCATGTAAATGCCGGGAAGGGCGTGCAGGACCGATGCAAAATTGTTGCCGTCGCCTGCCTGCACCTCTCTTCCCGATAGAATCGAAATGCTGCCGGGAACGTGGTGCCACCGCGTATTCACCTGATACGCATTTACAATCACCTCGTGGAGAAGAAAGGTTGTGTCTTTATTCCGGGGCAACAGCTCTTGCGCATTAATGACTAGCGGTAAGAAAACCATACCTAAAAGAAAAAGTATTCGTCTTTTTGGCATTTATGAGTTTATTCCACCGGCACAAGCCGTACTATCATTCCCGGTTCTTCCAAACCTATATAAACCAGTCCGTCGGGACTCATTACCACATTTCTTACCCGCCCTATGCCTTCGGCCAATCTTTCGGTGTGGGCAACTTTTTGCCCGTCCAAAACCATCCGTTCCACGTAATCGAAACGGAGCGAACCGACCAATATGTTGTTTTCCCATTTTTTAAACCGGTCACCGGTTACAACCGTCATTCCACAGGGGGCGATAGACGGCGTCCATTGGAAAACAGGCTGCTCCATTCCTTCTTTTTCCGTCAGTTTGGTGAGAATAGTTCCGTCGTAGTTGATTCCGTAGGAAATGACGGGCCAGCCGTAGTTTAGTCCGGGTTTTATCAGGTTAAGTTCATCGCCGCCCATCGGGCCGTGTTCGGTTTCCCATATATCACCCGTCGTGGGGTGGACAATCGTTCCCTGTGGATTGCGGTGGCCGTAGCTATAGATGGATTTAATGGCTCCGGGAGTGTTTACGAAAGGATTGTCGGCCGGAATTCTTCCATCGTCATGAATACGGTGTATCTTTCCGTTTGTATTATCGAGTTTTTGTGGAAAATCGAAATGTTGACCACGTTCACCTACTCCGAAAAACAGATAGCCCTTCCCATCGAACGCAAGCTTGCATCCCCAGTGATGTCCGCGGTCGGTGGGCGGTGACCCGATGAAAAGGATATCCTGATCCATTAATTTATTTCCGATTAAACGAGCGCGCATTACTCCGGTGGATCCGATTCTTTTTTCGCTTGTTGTATCAAGAGCCGAATAGGAAATGTAGATCCAGCCGTTTTTGTCGTAGTCGGGATGAAGAGCCAGGTCCATTAATCCGCCCTGCCCTAAAGCCATAATAGGTGGTAACCCTTCGATAGGTGCGGATAGTTTTCCGTTGGAGAAAGTGTGCAACGTCCCCTTTCTTTCCGAAATCAGCAAATCGCCATTGGGTAGAAAAGCCAATCCCCAGGGGACTTCCAATCCGGTAACCACTGTGTCGATCACGAAATTGTATTCTTCCGATTTAATAATTCCTTCAGCCGTTACAGCTGGTTTGAGTAGTGTTCTATCGGCAGGAATTCCTTTTTTAACGTAAACAGCCAACTCTTTTATTTCCTTGTCGGAAAAAGTTTTCGCAAAAGCGGGCATCCCGATATTTAAAATACCGTTTTTGATGCTATGTTCTACCGATGCGGTTCCTTCTTTTTCCATCCATTGTTTAGCAGCGAATTTTTCTAAATTGTCGCCGTGGCATCCGGCACAAAACATGCGGTAGTTTGAAGCGGCGTCGCGAGCCTGAGTTGTCCCGGACATATTTTTGCAGGAGTGAACTCCCTGAACCATTATCAGGACAAAAGCCAGTAGTAAGAGTAAATTTCTATTTTTCATACGACAATTTTTTGTTAATCAGGAGAGAAGGCAAACATAACATAAAATTTATAATTAACAATGGTTCCCAAAAATTTTAACGGAATTGTTATTTCTCGGATTGTTCCCTGAAAATCTGTTATCTTTGTGCGTTTTTTGAAAAATAGTCGTGAATTTTATCTCAATAACGATTATCGCCATCGGGCTTGCCATGGATTCGTTTGCCGTTTGTGTCGGTAAGAGTTGGTTACCCTTTTCTTTGCTTTCCGGGAATGTTTATCGGAGTACGGTTTGGCCGGAGATTACGCTTCAATATCGAAATGCCGGGCGGCATCATCCTGATTGCGATAGGGGTGAAAATTTTGTTGCAACACCTGCTTAACGGGGCGTGAAGTTGATTTTATATTTTCTCCAATACCTTTAGTAACACTTGTGCCTGATTGTGCTCCGTGTCTTTGGCTCCGTAAAGAAGCGTTACCGTTTTGTGTTCCTTCTCCAGCTTCTTTATATCGAGAAGCATTGGCTTGTTTTCGGTAAGTTCCCGGGTGTAAAGCCGGGTAAACTCTTCCCACTTTTCTGTCTCGTGGTTAAACCATTTCCGTAAATCGGCAGACGGGGCAACTTCTTTCATCCATACATCGATATGCGCACTTCCCTTCGATATGCCGCGTGGCCAGAGGCGATCGACTAAAATACGGTAGCCGTCGCCATCCCCTGAGGATTCGTATATGCGTTTTATTTTTATCATGAATTATAAACAGTTTAGAGGTAGATTTGGTTCGTTTCCCTACTTCTCAATCCCGACCCTGTTCAAAATAAAAGCGAACTCGAAAGCGGTATCTTTAATTCCGTCATAACGCCCTGTTGCACCGCCGTGTCCCGAGTCCATATTCATGTGCAGCAGCACGATGTTATCATCGGTTTTGAGTGAACGGAGTTTGGCTACATATTTTGCAGGTTCGTGAAACAGTACTTGCGAGTCGTTAATGCCGCCTGTGACGAGAATATTGGGATAATTTTGTGCTGTAATGTTGTCGTAAGGCGAGTAGGAGAGCATATAGTTGTAATACTCCTCTTCGTTTGGATTCCCCCACTCCTCGTATTCGCCCGTGGTGAGCGGGAGTGTGTCGTCGAGCATGGTATTGATGACGTCTATAAACGGTACTTGTGCCACGATGGTTTGGTATAAATCGGGACGCATATTGGTTACGGCGCCCATCAACAAACCGCCGGCACTGCCGCCCATGGCTGCGAGTCTGTTTGCTGATGTATATTTTTCGTTGATCAGCAGTTCGCTGCACGCGATAAAATCGGTAAACGTATTTTTCTTATGGAGCAGTTTGCCGTCTTCGTACCATTGCTCACCGAGATCGCTTCCGCCACGGATTTGAGCAAGAGCATACACGAAGCCGCGATCAATAAGGCTAAACATGCTCGCACTGAAATAGACATCGGAACTGATTCCGTAACTTCCGTAGGAATAAATCAGCGTAGGGTGGGTTCCGTCTTTTTTCAATCCTTTCTTATACACGATGGCCATAGGCACTTTCACTCCATCGGGCGCCGTTGCCCAAAGACGTTCAACTACATAGTCGCCGGGATTGAAACCCGACGGGATCTCCTGTTCTTTGAGTTTTGCAGTCTCGCCGTTGGCAATATTGTATTCGTACAGTGTGGTCGGGCGATTGAGTGAAGTATAGGTATAACGGAAAGTGGTGGCATCATATTCCGGGTTTCCGCTTAACCCTGCCGAGTAAACCGGTTCGGGGAAAGTTATGGCCTTATCTTCTCCGCCTGAGACCGGTTTTGCGATAATCTCGCTCAAACCGTTTTTACGCAATTCGAGCGTTACATAATCTTTCAAAACATCAATTCCTTCGATTCGGACATCTTTGTCGTGTGCCAGGAACTCTTTCCAGGTGTTGCGGTCTTCATGCCCTGTCAACGGCGCTTCATAGATTTTGCCGTTCAGGTTTTCTTTGTCTTTGTACCGGACAAAAAACTTCTCCTTGTGCGGATAAACGGAATATTCCACATCCTGGATGCGGGGCAGGAACACGTGGAACGCGTCAAGCGGTTTGTCTGCCGAAATATATCGTTCATCCGCAGTGGTGGAACTTGTTGATTCAATAAAAATGTATTGTTTTGTTTTGCTCCCCGAAACGTAGGTGGAGAATCGTGTGTCTGTTTCCTCGTAAACCAGGTCGGCTTTGGGAGCATCCAGCATCTGACGCAAAATGCGGTAGGAGCGCAACGTATTGTCGATAATGCCGTAAAAGAGGGTCTTGTTGTCGTTCGCCCAGGCCATGGAAGTAGCGCCGTTTACGGTAAATCCAATATCCCGGCCCGAGGCGAGGTCTTTTACTTTCAGAGTGAACTCTGCGAATGAACCGGTTTCGTTGTAAAGGTAAGCTGCTTTGCTGTTGTCGGGACTGACGGAATACCCATGGAAAATATATGCCGGCTTCCCTTCTGCCATCTTATTGACATCGAAAATAATTTCTTCGGGGGCATCCATTGTGCCTTTGCGGCGGCAGTAGGTGCGGTATTGCTTACCCTTTTCGGTACGGCTGTAGTAGTAATAACCGTCGGAAAACGATGGATAGCTTTCATCGTCTTCTTTCATGCGGCCGATAATTTCGTCGTAAATGGTTTGTTGCAACGCTTTTGTCGATGCCATGACCGTATCGGTATAAGCATTTTCCGCTTTCAGGTAATCGATTACTTTCGGATTGTTTTTGTCTTTCAGCCAATAATAGTTATCGATACGCGTTTGCCCGAAATTGGTAAACGTGTCGGGAATTACTTCCGCTACAGGTGGTGCGGGAAAATCGGATTGTTTTAACATAACAGTTTCTTTTTTCGATGAGTTGCAGCTGGCCATTAGCGTTGTTGCGACGAATAAAATGATATAATTGCGGCTTTTCATTTTAGTTGGGTTTATAGACAATTGTTCATTTATGCGGATTTAAACCGATGCAAATGTATGATTTATTATTGATAATTGTGTTTTTTGAACAATAATTTTATCATTATGTTATATCAAATGACTTATTCAATAAAATAAACCGATGCACGACCACAATCATACTCATCATAATCAGGACGTCGAGAATATTCAGATGGCGTTTTTTCTTAATTTCTTTTTTACGATAATTGAAATAGTGGGTGGTATGCTGACAAATAGTGTTGCTATTTTATCTGATGCGGTACACGATTTGGGCGACAGTTTTTCGCTTGGCTTATCGTGGTACTTCCAGAAAATTGCCAAGCGTCCGCGTACAAAGAACTACACCTACGGTTACAAGCGTTTTTCCCTGATGGGCGCCATCATCAATTCGGTGATATTGGTAGTGGGTAGCGTGTTGATTTTGATGAATGCCATTCCCCGCCTGTTCAATCCGCAACAACCCGATGTAAAAGGGATGCTCCTGCTTGCCGTTTTGGGTGTTGTTGTGAACGGTGCCGCAATGTTACGATTACGAAGAGGACATTCGTTGAATGAAAAAGTAGTTTCGCTGCATTTGCTGGAAGATGTGCTGGGGTGGCTTTCCGTTCTTGTTGGCGCGGGAATCATGTATTTCGTAGATGCTCCATTTATCGACCCGCTGCTGTCCATTGGCATTTCGGCGTTTATTCTTTTCAACGTTTATCGGAATATCCGTCGGAGTCTGCGTATTATCCTGCAAGGCAGCCCCGATTTGATCAATATTGATGAGGTTGAAAAAACCGTTATGGCAATAGAGAACGTGCATAGCGTTCACGATCTGCACATTTGGTCGGTAGACGGTGAATACAATGTGCTGACCATCCACGTGGTGCTCTCTGCACCGTTGCCGATGGCAAAGCTACACAGCCTGAAAACAGAGCTCCGGGAGAAATTGCTCTCGTTGGATATACAACATTCCACCATCGAGTTTGAAGCACCCGATGAGGATTGTGAAATGGAAGAATGTTGTTGATTAATTAATCCTCATGGACCTGGTGGGTTGACACCGCAATCCTGTTCCATGAATTTATGGTCACCGTTACCATAATGATTTGTGCGATCTCATTGTCGCTGAAGTTCTCTTTTGCCTTTCGATACGTTTCGGAAGATAATCCCTCCTTTGCGATCAGGGTGATCTCTTCCGCCATTTTTAAGGCGATTTTCTCCTTTTCATCAAATAGAGGCGACTCCCACCATGCACTTACGGCAAAAATTCTGCGTTGGGTTTCGCCGTATTTCAAGGCGTCGTTTGCGTGCATTTCTATGCAATATGCACATCCATTTATTTGCGAAGCTCTTGTTTTTATTAATTCAATAAGTTTTTTGTCCAACGTGGAAGTGGATAAATATTTTTCCAGGCCGAGCATTGCTTCGTATGCTTTTGGTTCAATGCGTTGAATATCTATTCTTTTTTCCATAATCTATTTTTGAAACAGTTGATTTTAAAATACATCGTGATTTTTAAACACCGCATATTTTAATATGTTCATTTCCTTTGGTTATCCACATCAATGTTTCGTTTTGATACCCGACTCCTTTTGGATTACTTCTTCACCACATCAGTCATGTAAAACACCAGGGAACTTCCGTTCATTGTATCTTTGTATGTTATTGTTTTCTTGTCGTAGGGTTGTTCGTTGAGTTCCACTTTTTCGACGTAGAGGTTCTCTTTCGACAGGTTTTTGGCTTCCATCGTAAATCGTTTGCCGTTACCTACATGGATACTGTTCGACGGAATTTGCGGGGCGCCCCACACAAACTCGCCGCTTACGGGATTAACCGGATAAAAACCGAAATCACCCTGTCACTTTCGAAGTTTACTTCATTGTCAAGCAAGTGTGTGTGAATGCGGGCCATCCTGCCACACCAATCCGCGCATCCGGTTCCGTTCAATCGGTTTTGCGTAAATCACTGAATGAGCGAATCTTCGTAGAAATATCCCGGGCAATAGTCTAACTTCAGTGAACGATTTAGTCGCAATCCTATAGCTTGCGAAAGTTCAGTTTTTTATTTCTGTTTATTGGGGTTTCGCATGGCTTCCCAGACAAAATACGAGATCAATCCGAGAAAAGCGATTAACGCGGTCACCTGTGCTCCTGTGCCGTGCGGATCTTCCCAAACACGCAAATTGAGCGCATCGCCATTGCCGGTAATGAAAATCACCAGTGCGCCGATAACTCCAAACAGGGCTGCTCCGGCTATGAAACCAGATGCAATAAGTATCGCCCGTTGATGGCGAGCATTGTTGAGCGACTGATCTTTTGAGCGTGTGTTGATCCAGTGGTTGAGCAATCCACCCACTACAAGTGGCGTATTCAACGGCAGCGGGATAAACATTCCGAGCGCAAATGCCAAAGGCGAAACATTTAGCCAGTTGATGAGAATGGAAATAACCGCACCAATTCCCAGCAACATCCAGCTGACGCCCGTACCGGACATTAATGGTTCAATAATGGCCGCCATCGCATTGGCCTGCGGTGCAACCATGGGGTTTGTGTGCGTTTCTGTAGGGACAAATCCGTACGCTTCGTTCAGGATAAAGATAACAGCTCCAACGGTGGCGGCAGAAACAAGTGTTCCCAAAAACTTAAACGATTCCTGTTTGGCGGGAGTTGTCCCGATCCAGTAACCGATTTTCAGGTCGGTTATAAAACCGCCCGCCATCGAAAGTGCGGTACATACAACACCTCCGATGATCAATCCGCTGACCATTCCCTGCCAGCCTTTCAGGCCTACGGCAACAAGGATTACCGATGAAAGGATCAACGTCATCAGTGTCATTCCCGAAACGGGATTGCTCCCTACAATGGCGATGGCATTGGCTGCCACCGTAGTGAACAGGAACGAAATGACAGTTATGGTGAGTAGTGCCACAACAGCTTGAACAAGAGTGACCTTAACGCCGATGAGCAGGAATATGAAGACGGCAATAAGTGTCAGGAACAGGAATAACATGACAAACGACATTTTCAGGTCGCGTTGCGTGCGTTCTTCCTTGAGTTCCGCAGCGTGCAATTTTCCTTTCTTGCTGCCGACCGCCAGTTTAAAAGCGTTCCCGATAACTCCCGATGATTTGATGATTCCAATAATACCTGCCATGGCAATGGCGCCAATACCTATCGGGCGTACGTAGGCAGCGAAAATCTCTTCGGCTGACATTGCCGCAAACGGGTTGATTCCGCCACCTGCAGTGGCCAGTGCCCCGATTTCGTTTACCAGCGGGATAAACACAAGCCACGAAAGCAAAGAGCCAACCGTTATAATGAGTGCGTAGCGTAATCCTACCAGGTAGCCGAAGCTGAAAATAAGCGCGCTGACGTTGAATTTCAGTACCATTTTAAACTTCTCGGCCAGCATGGCTCCGGCGGGGATGATGCGTGTGGTTATCTCTTCGCTCCACAAACGAAATGCCGAAAAGCAGAAGTCGAACAATCCTCCGATTAATCCGCTTGTCACCAGTAGCTTCGCCTGATTGCCTCCTTTCTCGCCCGTCATCAGGATTTCGGTAGTTGCTGTGGCTTCAGGAAACGGCAATTTGCCGTGCATGTCTTTTACAAAGTATTTTCTAAAAGGGATGAGAAACAGTATTCCCAGGAATCCGCCGAGGAGCGATGAAAAGAAAATTTGCCAGAAATCCACTTGAATCTCAGGGTATCTGGCTTGCAGGATATAGAGCCCCGGAATAGTAAAAACGGCTCCGGCAACGATCACTCCCGACGATGCCCCGATGGATTGGATAATGACGTTTTGTCCCAGCGCGTTCTTTTTACGTGCAGCTGCAGACGCGCCTACGGCAATAATGGAAATGGGGATGGCGGCTTCAAAAACCTGTCCGATTTTCAATCCGGAATAGGCTGCCGCTGCTGAAAAAATTACTGCCATCAGTAATCCCATTCCTACAGACCAGGGTGTAATTTCTTTAATTGACTTGTCCGCAGGTAATACCGGTTTGTACTCTTCCCCTTCTTTTAGCTCTGAATAAGCGTTTTCGGGTAAGCTAACCGGTTGTTTCTCCTCTTGATTTGGTTGCATGGTCTCCGTTTTTTATATGAATGATTAGATAAATGGTGCGAAAGTACAAAATTTTTACGGCTATTCCGAACATTTCGTATCTTAAATTGTTGAAACGCCAGTTATCGCATTACAAATCACATTACACCTATTTTTATTTCTATGATTTTTGATATTGACATGATCCGTGAAGTATATAATCAACTCCCCGGAAAAGTAGCCCGGACAAGAGAAAAATTAGGCCGCCCGTTAACATTAACAGAAAAAATTTTGTTTGCACATCTTTCACCCGGAGTAGCGGTGAAAAATTATAAACGTGCTGAAGATTATGTGGATTTTGCGCCCGACAGGGTAGCGATGCAGGATGCTACGGCACAAATGGCATTGTTACAGTTGATGAACTCGGGCCGGAAAAATGTTGCTGTACCGTCAACCGTACATTGCGATCACTTGATTCAGGCCTATAAAAATGCGGCGAACGACTTGCAGGTTGCAAAAGTAACCAACGAAGAAGTATTTAATTTTCTGCGCGATGTTTCCAATAAATATGGAATCGGTTTCTGGAAGCCGGGAGCGGGAATTATTCATCAGGTTGTGCTCGAAAATTATGCTTTTCCGGGAGGAATGATGGTGGGCACCGACTCGCATACTCCCAACGCCGGTGGTTTGGGAATGATTGCCATCGGTGTTGGCGGAGCTGATGCCGTGGACGTTATGGCCGGATTGCCCTGGGAGTTGAAAATGCCTAAACTTATTGGTGTGAAGCTGGATGGAAAATTATCGGGCTGGGCATCGCCAAAAGATGTAATCCTTAAACTGGTCGGAATTCTTACCGTAAAAGGCGGAACAAATGCCATTATCGAGTATTTTGGCGAAGGAACGTCAACGCTTTCAGCAACCGGAAAAGGAACCATTTGTAACATGGGTGCCGAAGTGGGAGCAACCACATCCATTTTCCCGTTCGACGAAAAATCGGCAGCCTATCTCGAAGGGACTGGCAGAGAAGAAGTGGCTGTTGAAGCCCGTAAAATTATCTCCTGCCTGCAAGCTGATCCCGAAACGGCAATCAACCCTCACAACTATTACGACCAGGTAATCGAAATCAACCTGTCGGAATTAGAACCACATATTAACGGCCCGTTTACTCCCGATGCTGCTTATGCCATCTCTGAGTTTGCCAAAGTAGTGAAAGAGAACGGCTATCCCCGGCAAATGGAAGTGGGATTGATCGGGTCATGCACCAATTCGTCGTACGAAGATCTTACCCGGGCTGTTCATATCGTAAGAAAAGCCAAAGAAGACGGGTTGAGTGTGAACGCTAAATTCATTATTAATCCCGGATCGGAACAGGTTAGGTTTACCGCTGAACGTGACGGGATTTTACAGGAATTCGAAGATGCAGGAGCTGTAATCATGGCTAACGCCTGTGGCCCGTGTATCGGCCAGTGGAAGCGCACAGACGAAAAATCAGAACGCCCAAACTCTATCGTCACTTCATTCAACCGGAACTTCGCTAAACGAAACGATGGAAATCCAAATACGCATGCCTTTGTGACTTCGCCCGAATTGGTGGCAGCGCTCACCATTGCCGGGGATTTAACATTTAACCCGCTTACGGATACGCTCACCAACGCCGGAGGCGAGCAGGTGAAGCTTGCTGAACCCGTTGGCTTTGAGATGCCGCCGAAAGGATTTGCGGTGAAAGATGCCGGCTATCAGGCTCCATCGGAAGACGGCAATAAGATAGAGATAAATATAGATCCGAACTCCAATCGTTTACAGAAGCTGAAGCCTTTTGAGCCGTGGGACGGCAGGGATTACGAAGAACTTCCGCTTTTGATAAAAGTGAAAGGGAAATGTACTACCGATCATATTTCGATGGCCGGTCCGTGGCTTCGTTTCCGCGGACATTTAGATAACATTTCCGACAATATGCTCATCGGCGCTGTAAATGTGTTCAACGGTGAAACCAATAAAACACTCGATCCCGTAACGTTGCAATACATGGAAGTTCCCGCTTTGGCCCGGAAATTCAAAGCCGGAGGCTTGGGATCTATCGTGGTTGCCGAAGAGAATTATGGCGAAGGCAGCAGCCGTGAGCACGCAGCCATGGAACCCCGCCATCTGAACGTGAAAGTAATTTTGGTAAAATCGTTTGCCCGTATCCACGAGACAAATCTCAAAAAACAGGGGATGCTCGCGCTCACGTTTGTCAATAAAGACGATTACAATAAAGTACAGGAAAGAGACAAAATAAGTGTTATAGGATTAACCGGTTTCGCCCCCGGAAAAAACCTGAAAATTGTTCTTCATCATCCCGATGGTTCCACCGATGAATTTGAAGCTGCCCATACCTACAACGAGCAACAGATTGGCTGGTTCAAAGCCGGCAGTGCATTGAACATGTCCTCCACAACCAACTCAAAATGAATCATCCACAGAATATAACCCTTTCGTCAACCCCGGGGATACTCGTCGTTCCCGATAATCCTGTTATTCCTTTTATTGAAGGTGACGGGATTGGGAAAGAGATCACTGCTTCCGTGAGGCTAATCATCGATAAAGCGATAGAGAAATCCTACAACGGGGAACGAAAAATTGAATGGAAAGAGGTTCTTGCAGGCGAAAAAGCCTACAACAAACTCGGAACCTGGCTACCTGAGGAGACGATAGATGCCTTTCGGAAATATCTGGTGGGAATAAAAGGCCCGCTCACCACACCTGTTGGCGAAGGTATTCGCTCACTGAACGTGGCGTTGCGCCAGGAGCTCGATTTGTACGTCTGCTTGCGTCCGGTGCGTTGGTTCAAAGGAGTGGCCACTCCGTTGCTTCATCCCGAAAAAGTTCATGTTACCATTTTCCGGGAAAATACGGAAGATATTTACGCCGGAATCGAATGGAATGCCGGAACTCCCGAAGTGGAAAAAGTATTGAAATTCCTGAAAGAAGAGATGGGAGTTGCCAAAATCCGTTTCCCTGAAACCACATCCATTGGTGTAAAACCCGTATCGGTGGAAGGTACTGAACGTTTAGTCCGCTCAGCCATTGATTACGCCATAAACAACGGGCTGCCGTCGGTTACCCTGGTCCACAAAGGGAACATTATGAAATTTACCGAAGGCGGTTTCAAAAAATGGGGATATGCACTTGCCGAAAGAGAATTTAGCGATCAGGTCTTTACCGAAAATATTTTCAACAAAATAAAAGCCGAACGGGGATTGGAAGCCGCAGTTGCAGCTTACAACGAAGCAATGGAAAACGGAAAAGTCTTTATTAAAGACGTTATTGCCGATGCTTTCCTGCAAAACACACTGCTCAAACCCGAAGAATATTCTGTGATAGCTACACTGAACCTGAACGGTGACTATATCTCCGATCAGCTTGCGGCGATGGTTGGCGGCATTGGTATTGCCCCCGGGGCAAATATCAATTACGTGACCGGACATGCCATTTTTGAGGCTACGCACGGAACGGCACCCGATATTGCCGGTAAAAACAAGGCGAATCCTTGTTCAATGTTGCTTTCGGGTGTGATGATGCTGGAATATATAGGTTGGAGCGAAGCGGGCAGCCTTGTCACAAAATCGCTGGAGAATTTGTTTGAAAAAGGTTACGCTACTCCCGACCTGGCCCGATTTATGGAGAAAGGAAAAGCATTATCCACTTCGGAATTTGCGTCGGAAGTAATAAATTCGCTGTAAGCAGTAATTTGTTAAAACAAAAATATACAAAATGCTGTTACAATAATAGTGAGTACCTAAATACTACTATGTAATAAAAATATAATTCTATACAATGATGGATAACAAACAGTTGATTAAAGTGTTATCAGACTCAATAGCGGTAACAAGCAACATCGATAAGGAACTTTTTACAAAAATGGGTGTGAAGCGCGGGCTTCGTAACGAAGATCACTCCGGCGTGCTTGCAGGGCTCACCCGCGTAGGCGATGTCGTTGGCTATGAACGCCAGGAAGACGGGACCCTGAAGCCTATTCCAGGTAAGCTGTTTTACCGGGGTATCGATGTGGAAGACCTGGTACACGGCATTCAGGCAGATAACCGGCTTGGATTTGAAGAAACAGCTTACCTGCTTTTATCGGGAAAATTACCCAACAAAGAAAATTTGCAGGCATTCTCAAGGCTTTTGGCGCAGACCATGCCTCTTAATCACAAGGCAACGATAAACATCTTGTCGCTGCAGGGGAAGAACATTATGAACATTCTGGCTCGTAGTGTACTGGAGCTTTATACGTATGACCAGGATCCCGATGATATTTCCCCCGACAACCTGATTCATCAGTCTATCAACCTGATAGCAAAATTCCCGACCATTATTGCCTTGGCTTATCAAGTGTTGCGCCACGACCAGCAGGGACGTTCATTGCACGTTCGCCATCCGTTCGAGAACTACTCCGTTGCCGAAAATTTTCTTTATATGATGAAAGGCCCCGGAAAATATACCGAACTGGATGTGAGGATTCTTGACCTTGCGCTTATCCTGCATGCCGATCACGGTGGTGGTAACAACTCTACTTTTTCGGTGCGTGTAACAAGTTCTACAGAAACCGATACATACTCGGCAATTGCAGCCGGTATCGGATCGTTGAAAGGGCCGCTTCACGGGGGAGCTAACGTGAAAGTAAACGGTATGCTTACGGACATGAAAGAAAACATTAAAAACTGGAAGGATGTTGACGAGATAGATGCTTACCTTACCAAAGTACTGAATAAAGAGGCATATGACAAAACAGGACTTATTTACGGTATCGGCCACGCTGTTTATACCATTAGCGACCCGCGTGCGGGCTTGCTTAAGGAGATGGCGCGTGAGTTGGCAAAAGAAAAGGGGCGTGGAGACGAGTTCGCATTTATGGAGTTGATCGAGGAGCGTGGCGTGGAAGTGTTTCTTAATTATAAAAAACAAGGCGCTAAAGAACGTACATGCATTAACGTGGATTATTATTCCGGTTTTGTATATGATGCCATCGGGCTTCCCGCAGAAGTGTTCACGCCGATTTTCGCCATGGCGCGTATCGTGGGCTGGACAGCGCACCGTATTGAAGAACTGAACTTCTCCAGCAAACGGCTCATCCGTCCGGCATACAAAAACGTACGTCCGTTGCAGGACTTCATCCCAATGGCGAAGAGAAACTAACATGCAAAAGATAAAAGTACAAAACCCCGTCGTGGAACTCGACGGCGATGAGATGACACGCATTATCTGGTCGTTCATCAAGGAGCAGTTGATATTGCCGTATCTCGATGTGGATATAGAATATTACGATTTGAGCATTCAGAACCGGGATGCCACCAATGACCAGGTTACAGTTGATGCGGCAGAGGCGATCAAGAGGTATAACGTGGGCATCAAGTGTGCTACCATCACACCCGATGAGGCGCGGGTTAAGGAGTTCGGACTGAAGCATATGTGGAAATCGCCCAACGGAACCATACGGAACATCGTTGGCGGAACGGTTTTTCGTGAGCCGATCATTTGTTCCAACGTCCCGCGATATGTTCAGGGATGGACGCACCCGATCATTATTGGGCGTCATGCGTTCGGCGACCAGTACCGTGCCACCGATAAGGTCATCAAAGGAAAAGGTAAGCTGAAACTGACTTTCACAGCCGAAAATGGAGAAGTGCAGGAGTGGGAGGTTTATAATTTTGAAGGCGACGGCGTGGCCATGGCTATGTTCAATACCGATGAATCGATTTACGGATTTGCCCGTTCGTCGTTTCAGATGGCGCTGGCAAAAAAATATCCGCTCTACATGTCCACTAAAAATACGATTCTGAAGGCATACGACGGACGTTTCAAGGATATTTTCCAGGAAGTGTATGAAAATGAGTTCAAGGTATTGTTTCAGAAGGCCGGAATTACCTATGAACACCGGTTAATAGATGATATGGTAGCATCAGCCATGAAGTGGAACGGCGGTTTTGTGTGGGCATGCAAGAATTACGACGGCGATGTGCAGTCGGATACCGTGGCGCAGGGTTTCGGTTCACTGGGAATGATGTCATCGGTTTTGGTGACGCCCGACGGCCGCACAGTGGAAGCCGAAGCCGCACACGGAACAGTTACGCGCCATTATCGCCAGCATCAGCAAGGCAAGGAGACCAGCACCAATCCTATTGCATCCATTTTTGCGTGGACGCGCGGTTTGGAGCATCGTGGAAAACTCGATGGCAATCCGGCGCTTGTCGATTTTTGCCAAAAGTTGGAGCAAGTGTGTGTGGATACCGTCGAAAGCGGAGAAATGACCAAAGACCTGGCACTGCTGGTTTATGGCGATGATGTGGAAGGAAAATACCTGAATACGCAGGATTTTCTGGCTGCCCTGAAGCGTAATCTGGATAAGAAGTTAGTTTTCAGGTTATCAAATAAAACGGCTCTCGCGGAATAATATCGCGAAGCCGTTTGCTTTTTATTTCAAATCATACCCTGAGCGAACCCCGAAACGCGCGTGAGGAGTAGTATGACTGTGCGCCGTTGTAATATACAAAAACCCGGTTGTAGCGCTTGTCGGCGAAAAGTGCTCCCCCTTGTTGTCGAATTTCGGAAGGAGTTTTCAGCCAACTGGTGGATTTGTTATCAAAATTTCCCAGTTTCTGCAATTCCCGGTATTCTTCCTCGGTTAAAAGTTCAATGCCCATTTCGGCAGCCATATCCACTGCGTTGTTTTCGGGTTTGAAATCTTTTCTCGATTCCAACCCTTGCCGGTCGTAACAGACGCTTCGCCGCCCTTTAGGGCTTTCTGTCGAACAATCGGAAAATATGTATTCGCCTGTTTTTGTGTCGAATCCTGTTACGTCGGGTTCACCGCCGGTTTTCTCCATTTCGTGGAGCGACCACAATTTATCGGGGTTTGCTTCCAGTTTTGCTTTTACCTTATTCCACTCAATGCCTTTGTGACGATTTAGGTTTTTCTCAAAACGGCTTTTCAATATGTTGAGCAGCTCTTCGCATTGTTGCTGAGTCAATTGATTTTTTGTTTTGATCATAACGGTTGAATTTTTTTGTTAGTCCCTGAATCTTCTTGTCAGTTCTCCATATTCATCGATGCGGCGATCGCGAAGGAAAGGCCACCAGCGACGGACGTTTTCGGTACGGGTTTTGTCTATTTCAACAATTTGGATTACTTCTCCTTCAGGCGCCTGATACAGGAATTCGCCTTGCGGGCCGCAGATGAAACTATTTCCCCAGAACGTAATTCCATTGGTTTGTCCCGATGGGTCGGGTTCATAACCTGTGCGGTTCACCGCAATTACCGGAATACCGTTTGCCACGGCATGCCCGCGTTGAACAGTGATCCACGCTTCGCGTTGACGATTTTTTTCGCTGTCGGTATCGGAAGATTCATATCCGATGGCGGTAGGATAGATGAGTACTTCGGCGCCTGCCAATGCCATCATCCGGGCAGCTTCGGGATACCACTGATCCCAGCACACCAGCACGCCGAGTTTTCCCACCGATGTCTCTATGGGGTTGAAACCTAAATCACCGGGCGTGAAATAGAATTTCTCGTAATATGCCGGATCGTCGGGAATGTGCATTTTGCGGTATTTCCCGATTATTGAGCCGTCTTTTTCAATAACCACAGCGGTATTGTGATACAGCCCGGCAGCCCGTTTTTCGAAAAGCGACAACACAATAACCACTCCCAGTTCGTTTGCCAGTTGTCCGAACGACTCGGTGGAGGGTCCCGGGATGGTTTCTGCCTGGTCGAAAATATCGGTTTCTTCGGTCTGGCAAAAGTATAATCCGTTGTGCAGCTCCTGCAATACAACCACTTCTGCTCCCTTCGATGCCAAGTCGCGGATTTTTGATTGCAACCGTGAAATATTGTCTTCCCGGTTTGCCGTATTGGCTTGTTGTATTATTCCGATTTTCATATGCTGCCAGATTGATAGAGAAGATTAAATAAAATTTTTAGGAAATTGCATCGTTACACAGTGGAGAGAGCCGTGTTGCTTGATCAATGGGCGACAATCGATGCCGATTATTTCGCGGCCGGGAAATGCTTTTTGCAGTTGTGCCTTTGCTGTTTCGTCTTTTGCGGATGCATAGGCAGGCATCAAGACCGCACCGTTGATAATCAGGAAATTGGCATAAGTGGCGGGAAGCCTGTAGCCGTCGTGATATAGGGCATCCGCCATGGGTAGCGGAATTAACCGGTACGGCTTTTCTTCGGGAGTTTTGAACGATTTCAGTTCATTTTCCATCAGTTTGAGCTCGTCGAAATGTTCGTCGGTTTCATCGTCACATTTTACGTATGCGATGGTATGCTCGTCGCAAAACCGGGCAAGCGTGTCCACATGACTGTCGGTGTCGTCTCCGGCCAGATAGCCGTGATTGAGCCACAAAACCCGATAAGCGCCCAACGTTGTTCTCAGGTACTCGTCAATTTCATCCAGTGTCATCGGTTGATTGCGGTTGGGGGCCATCAGGCATTGCGATGTAGTGAGCAACGTACCTTTCCCGTCCGATTCTATCGATCCGCCTTCCAGGATAAAATTTTTTTTGTTCGCATATTGAACCTCGGGTTTAAACTCTTCCTGCCGGAAAAGATGTTGTGTGATTTGGTTGTCATGGTTGGCGGCAAACTTGAGTCCCCAACCGTTAAACCCAAAATCGAAAAGTGTTGGCCTTCCCTTAACAAAAACCGAAATGGCGCCGTGATCGCGTGACCAGGTATCGTTGCTTTTCAGTTCGGAAGTAATGAGGTTTTTACGCTCTTCGGGAGTGAAATATTTGACGACCTCGTCTTCTTCCGGGCATACGACCAACAATTTTTCCCGTTTCATAATTTCTTTCGAAAATGCCACGTAACATTCCGTAACTTCCTCCAAAGTATCAAACCAGTCGGTATCGGCATGAGGCCAGGTAATCAATATACCGCTCTGCGGATACCATTCTGCCGGGAAAACAACGTTGTTCATTGATCTTTATCCTTCCATGTTTCCGCGAATAATTCCGCGGGAAGAACTTTTGACGAAATCGATAATATGATTTCGCTCTTTTGTTTCAGGCAATTCGATTTCAATTTTTTCCAGCGCCTGCGTAGTGTTGTATCCGGCCAAATACAGATACCTGTAAACATCCTGTATGGAATTTATCACTTCGCTTGAAAATCCCCTGCGCCGTAATCCTACAAAATTCAAACCGACATAGGTAAGCGGTTCCCGGCCTACCATAGTGTAAGGAGGAATATCTTTCGGGACCTTGGATCCTCCTTGTGTCATCGTGTGCGCACCGATTCGCGAAAATTGATGCACAAGAGTTCCGCCGCTGAGAATAGCGTAATCGTATATTTCCACTTCACCGGCAAGTTGCGTGGCGTTTCCTAAAATGACGAAATCTTTCAACACGCAATCGTGTGCCACGTGACTGTATGCCATCAACAGACAGTCGCTTCCGATAACTGTTTCTCCCCGCGACGCCGTGCCGCGGTTCACGGTTACACACTCACGGACGGAAGTCCTGTCGCCTATTATGGCTAATGATTCTTCACCTCTGAATTTCAGGTCCTGCGGGATAGCGGAAATGGTGGCATGTGGAAAAATAGTGCATTCTTTTCCAATGCGGGCGCCATAAAGAATGGATGCATATGGCATAACAACCGTTCCATCACCAATCTCAACGTTTCTATCGATGTATGCGAATGGCTTAATCGTGACGTCTTTGCCTATTTTGGCTTCGGGATGGACAAATGCCAATGGAGATATATTACTCATAACTTGTTGAGCATTATTTGTTTTTAATTATTTGAGCCGTAAAATCGGCTTCCGAAACTATTTTATTACCCATGAAAGCGAGTCCGCGCATAGTAGCGATTCCCCTGCGGATTTCCGACGTAAGTTCAACTTTAAAAAGAATGGTATCGCCGGGAACGACCTTACTGCGGAATTTCACATTGTCGATTTTCAGGAAATAAGTCGAGTATCTTTCAGGTTCGTCAAGTCCGGAAAGCACCAGTAAACCTCCTGTTTGCGCCATGGCTTCTACTTGCAGAACTCCGGGCATAACCGGCTCGTCGGGAAAATGGCCGACGAAATAGGGCTCATCGTTGGTGATGTTCTTCACGCCAACGATGCAGCTTTCGGTTTTTTCAATCACTTTGTCCACCATCAGGAAAGGATAGCGGTGCGGCAGCAATTGTTTTATGCGGTTAATATCCATAATGGGGTCGAGGTTGGGGTCGTAAAATGGAGCTTTATTTTTATTTTTTATCTCCCGGCGGATAAGCCTTGCCAGTTGATTGTTTATTTTATGTCCCGGGCGTGTAGCGATAAGTCGTCCTTTTATGGGTTTACCTATCAGCGACATATCTCCGATGATATCGAGCAGCTTATGGCGGGCGGGCTCGTTGGGAAACGCCAGTTTGCGACGGTTCAAATAACCCAGTTGATTAGCATCCATGCGCGGGACGTTTAGTGCATCGGCTATCTCATCTAACTCGTTTTGAGGAAGTTTTCGCTCGTAAATAACGATGGCATTATCCAGGTTTCCGCCTTTAATCAATCCTGCCTGGCGCAGTTTTTGAATTTCGCGGACGAAAACAAAAGTACGGGCAGGCGCGATTTCTGTAGCATAATCGTCCAGTGATTCCAAGCTGGCATATTGATTGGGTATATATTGTGATTCGAATTCTATGTTTGAATTGATTCCAAAATTGTTATCCGGGAGCAGTGTGATTTTCGAACCGGTTTCGGGGTCGGATACTTCTAGCTTTTTTCGTACTACAAAAAAATCTTTGTCTTTTTCCTGTTCAACAACACCTGCATTTTCAATCGCTTGAACATACTCTATCGCACTTCCGTCAAGAATAGGAAATTCCGGTGCGTTCACTTCCATAAGACAGTTATCTATCCCGAGCGCATAAAGTGCGGAAAGCGCATGTTCAACGGTGCTTACGGTGACATTGCCTACACCCAGGACTGTGCCTCGTTGGGTATTGACCACATTTTCGGCTACCGCTTCAATAACAGGTTGATCTTCTAAATCTATACGTTTGATCCGGTATCCGAAATCAGCCGGCGCCGGATTAAAGGTTATTTCTATTTTGTGGCCTGTATGAAGCCCCTGACCTTTTAGCGTAAAACTGGTATTTAATGTTTTTTGTTTCACCTTATAATTTTAATAAATTTAACTGTAATTGCACAATAATTCCGCAAAGATACAACTTTGCCTCGAAAAGTATGGATTTGGCGCTCTCGTTAGGTTTTTTTAGTAAAATGAGGAGCTTATCCTTGGGAAAGTTGTTTCTTTAATTCGTTGATCTCTCTTTCTAAAGCGTTTATTTGACGATATAAGTCGGGTAGCTTTGGGATAATGATGCTCGATTTGAAATAATTTTTAATGGGATAAGCCGGAGACCCCATCAATTCCGAATCTTCGGGCGTATTGCTGATAATCCCGGATTGCGCGCCGATTTGCGTTCTGCTGCCAATGGTGATGTGACCGCCAATTCCAACCTGTCCGCCAAACACACAACTTTCGCCTATTTTTGCCGATCCTGCAATTCCTACCTGAGCCGCCATAACCGTATTCTCCCCAATCTCGCAATTGTGTGCGACCTGGATCAGATTATCGAGTTTTACTCCCCGGCGAATGATGGTCGATCCCATGACAGCACGATCTATAGTGGTGTTGGCGCCAACTTCCACATCGTTCTCCAACACCACATTGCCCATTTGCTGGATTTTGTGGTAGATCCCTTCTTGTTTGCTGAATCCGAAGCCGTCCGCGCCAATAACGGCTCCTGAATGTAAAATGCAGTTATCGCCGATTTCACAACCATGATAGATTTTTACCCCGGCATAAATAATAACATTATTCCCGATTTTTACATTATCTCCTATATACGCTTGTGGATAGATTTTTACGTTCTCTCCCACCTGCACTTTTGCTCCGATATACGCAAACGCTCCAATGTAAACGTTATCGCCAAGTTTTGCGGTGGGTGAAACGAACGACATTTCTTCAATTCCTGTTTTTGGAGGAGTTATACTGTTCACCATATCCAACAGGGAAGCCAGTGCCGCATAGGCATCCGGAACTTTAATCAATGTGGCGGAAATAGCCTTTTCCGCTATAAAATCATGGTTCACCAGAACAATATCGGCTTTGGTTTCGTAAATATAGTGGGTATATTTTGGATTGGAAAGAAAAGCAATGGTTCGTGGTTTTCCCTCTTCTATCTTTGCAAAATTATCGACTTCTACGGCCGGGTTTCCTACAATCTCTCCCTTAAGAAAATCGGCAATTTGTTGTGCTGTGAAGGTCATTTACTCTATTTTATTGGTTTTAAAAATGCAAATTAACAAATAAAAATCTAACAGACAAAGTTATGCGTGCAGAAAATGTTTTCGATGAAATAAATTTTGCAGATTTAAAATAAAAAAAGCACCTTTAAATTGGTAAATGTTGAGCTCCTGTTTCAATTCATGGAGTCAGGGGAAGAATATGAGTGTATAGATGATGTTGTCAAATTGTTGAATCTTGTAAATATTGAAGAGGGAAAAATAAGCCTGCTCAATACAATACAGCCGTTGCCGGATCTTTTCCTGGTCTTATATCAACTTCGTGACATGTTCCGGGATATAAGAGAATGTGAGATAACAATAAAAAGGAAGAGAGGAGACGAGTAATGATTAAGAACCAAGCATTGGACCTGCTCGATATTTTCATGAACCCGGCATCTACGAAAGAAGAGAAACAAGCGGCGTATGACTGGCTGCGTGAACTATTTACCATTCTGCTACCTGACGAATAATTACCTGTTCAAAGGCATTACATTTTTTTTGAAAAAGGGCTTCGATGCGATATCGCAGCTCTTTTTTCAGAAAAATCTGTATTTTAATTGAAAAAAATCACGAATTCATTTGGATGTATACGCGGATATGCGTATATTTGTGGTGTTGATTAATTAAAACAAAGCGATCTATTTTCCACGACACGCAGATATTGATGAGAGATTAGCCAAATCGATGATCAACAAAGCCAGAAAGAACAGGAGGGGTTAATCCTCCTATTCTTAATCAACATTCATACAATAACATAATTTAAATAGGTATGAAAAAATTAAAAGTTACTATCACGATTACTAAAAATGGAGCTGAAGGGTATATTTGTACTTGCGACTATCCCTTCGAACATTTTGATCTGGGTGGCGCCGGTTCTACCGTTGATGAAGCAAAAAAAGACTGTTTTGCTTTTTACAATGAAATGAAGGTAGAATATCCGGAAGAATCGTTTCCCGAACTGGAAGTGGATTGGGTGTATGATTTCCCCAGTTTCTTCAACCATTTCGATTTTTTGAATGTTACAAAGACAGCAAAATATATGGGAATGAGTCCGTCTAACTTCCGGCATTATGCTGCAGGTTCAAAAAACATGTCGCAAAAGCAATTTATGAAAGTAAAAGAGGCATTCAGCAAAATGGCGGATGAGTTGAAAGCGTCAACCCTTACAATGTAACGTCATCAGAGCATTTGTTTTTCTAATCAACGATTGGTCCCCGGATTTTCGGGGACTTTTTTTGTCCTTTGCCTGCCCGTATAATCGGGCTTTTTTTGTGCAAAAAAGAAGTGCGATGAAACTTATTAAACCCGAACCCTAATTTTTTAGGTAATCGATATTCTCATTTGCTTGAGTAGTGTCTTTGTGGATTTATTGATTTCTGAAATAACGGACTCATCGGGTGTGAATTTTATTTTCCTGATGGTTTTCAGGTGCTCTATCGCATCGTTAATCGAATACCGGTGGATCAGTTTTTGTGTCCTGTTCAAGGGTGTTGTTTTTAATACCCCGAACAGCCTGTATATCATCAGCATGCCGACATGGTTGATAAACTCCGGCCGTTAAGCGATTCCTGCCTCTGCATATGGGAGCAGGCAGCATTGATGGTGTTTTTTGAAGTGGTCGAAAAACTGCTCTGTCTCACCCCTGTTCTTGTATTCAACGTATATGTCCCAGGGGGTTAGCGCCGTGTTGTGCATGATGGCCAGGGTTCCCATCGTTTGAACTTTTTCGTTGAATTTCGGTTTGGTAAAGCTTTCCGGCAACGATTGTATCCTTGATAAATAGTCTGTTTTTTCTTGCTCTTTGAGTTTGCCGTCCAAAAACAGTTCAATCTTCCTTTTCTCCATCTTCCTTGTGTCGGCATAGAAAATGAACCGCTTTGAGAAATTGAAGTAATTATCGCCCTGCTCCATCCCCTTGATCGCTTCGTAAGGGATCAGCTTGTTGCCCCGCCGCAAGGGGATGATATACTGCATGGACATCCTTTCGAGCTCCGTCACATTGGCCCGGGAGAAAAATCCCTTATCGGCAATATACACGCAGTCCTCCATCCCGCTTGTCACGATGGTGTTCCGCATGGCGGACACTTCCCGTATATTGCCCGCAAGCATCCGGTAATAAACGGATTCGAGCGTAAGGGCATCGTAGAGGTAGAGCAGTACGGATTGCAGTTGAAAATCCATATTGGAATTGTATCCTTTCCGGGCCAATGGAATGTTATCCGATTGCAAAACCACACCGGTGGCATCCATTAAAACGATACGCCGCTTTTTATCCTCTGGTTTCATGAATTCGTGGATGGAACTCTGCATTCGCCCCAGCTCAAAAAGCATATCGGATATTTTTTGGTCATATATTTTATCTTTCCACTCCAATAAGTCCAATATGGATGATTGCTCCAAATGGAAAGGTATGTTCTTTAACGGTGACTGGTAACCCATGCGGCAATATGCCATAAAGACAATGAACTTCCAGTGTGCCGGGTCGAACGCATAAAAACCGATGTACCACTCTTTTCCAGTATAAAGTTTAGGTGGAGTGTACGATAATATCGGTAATAGGGAGTTTCGGGGTTGTTGAAAATTTGACATTTTTTTTACGCCTCTAAAATTCAGCATTCCGGAAGCGTAAAAAAAGAATTATCGTGTGTGTGTCCCGTATCTGTCCCGGCACTTTACTTCGACCAGTCGCAAATGCTTTGCCGTGGCAGATTTCAGACTTTTTTGTCGGGATGACTGGATTCGAACCAGCGACCACTCGCCCCCCAGACGAGTACTCTAAACCGGACTGAGCTACATCCCGAAAAAATGAATGCAAAAGTAGCACTTTATTTTTAATCTTACAAATTTAGTTTCGCCTTTGTTTTACGTATCTTTTAACCTAATTATACATGACTTATAATTAGGTTTTTATATCATCTCTTTAACCCATTTACAGACAACATCATTGGCTTCAAAAGCAAACTCCTGCCCTTTAGTGGCAGAAACAAAACAATCATCTCTCCATGAATTGAGGTTGTAACTGATTTGAATTTGCCGAAAGAACTCGGGGTAAGTTCCAAACACTTCTCTTGCACCCCTCTTTTGTAAGCACTAACTTATCTGAGAACCGCAGACAGTCAGTACCCGGAAGTTTCCCCGGATACAAACCCAATTTCGGCGACGAAAGATATATGATGTTTGGACGTTCCCATCTCTCTGGCTTGACATGTGGATGTTCCCCTAACCATTGCGGAACATCATCGGGATTATCCAGAATTTTGCCTACTTGAAAATAACCATATATAACATGCAAATCCGGAGCATCTTTTTTATAAGACAATTGTCCGTCCACATATTCAGTTTGTCTGAACCAACCAAAGAACAAAAACAGATCCCCTATGCCAACTCCTTGATTTTTCAAATGGGTCAACGCCGCGCTTTCTTGCCCAAATGCGGGTTCCCATTCCGTGTCCCGGTATTTTACCGTTTTCCTTATATCGGGGTCTAAGTGACAACAATAGTTTTCTTTGATTTTTAATTTGGATTTAACTCTTTGATAATCTCATAATAAGACTTGCCATTATGGGATAAATCAATAAATTTAGTCTCCACATCCACCTTAGAGGGTATAGGTAAGGAGAGCAATGTGCTATCCGGAAGGATTGGGCTCGATATTTGTCCATATTGTGAATCAAACCCTTTTCTACTTAAAATAACTTTCATTTTGCATCAGTTTTATCACATAAATCAGCGCGTTGTTTCACATAATTAATAAACCCGGAAGCATCTTCCATGACGACTCCATAGCTGGTCTGAGCTTTAGGAAGTCTGGGACGTAGTCCAATCGGGATGATCAGTGGTTTCAGACAGCTGAAATAATAAAACTCCTCACAGACAAGTACATATTTTCCTTTCAGGTCTTTTTCCATCTTACTTTCATCATGATTAATGTTTTTAATCAGCATAAAGTTTCCAGCCTCGCCGGGTTGATAAATGTTATCACCATAGCGTTCTAAAATGCTTGTATCGTCAGTATAAACAGGTCTTTTCTGCGGATATTCAACCCAGTATTCAGCGAAGGTCAACTTTTTTGTTATCCGTGCCAAATAAATAAGTTTCTCTTCTCCGACTTCGGTTGGATTATGGACTATACTTTTTGAAGTCCAACCGGCAATCCAATTACCAACCTGGGTATTGCGACGCAATGAGGGCTTGCATGTAGCCAGTGTCAACACACCAAATAGAGTATTAGGTGCAAAGCGGGTATCACGCGCCATTTTGTAGCTGTACAGCTTGTTTTCCTGTGTTTTCATACGAAACTTGTTGTTTGTTTGAGAATCTGTTAAAAACTCAATCGCCACAGTAGGTATTATTTTTATACTCTCTGAAAACTGAGTTTTACGCAGTCTGATTATTATTTGTTTTATTACTTTACTCCATACATCTTGCAATAGTAAAAGAAAGTTGCAATTCTTACACCTCCCTCTTCTTTTTTGTATTTCAAACATTGGTTGTATTGAATATCACAATCGGTAGGATCATATCTCTCATATCTTGAACTTACCATATGAAACCAATACTTTCCTTCTTCTCCAAATTCATACGCGAGTACACAATACCTTTGTGCTCAGATAATAAAGGATATTCCAACTATTACCCATAGATTAAATATTTTGATTGATTTTTATCTCTACCTTATTTATAGTTTTTGAAGAGGTGAGAATTCTCTGCTGCAAATGTTCTTCAATCGGTAATTTTGAATAGCTCGCAGAATTTTCGCTATGAATAGGAATAATTCCGAGAGTTGGATTGACAAGATTACACACTTCTGCAAGAAATTCCGGAGAGGCGTGTCCGCTTGTATGTAATTTCTCCATGTTCGGAAACATAGAAACGAACTCTATATATCGCTGTATAGCGTGTTTCCCGTTATCATTTATATATTCTTTCCACATAGAGTATATCAGCACCGTATCCTTAGGTTCTAACCGGGATACAAGTGTTTGATAATAATCTTTAAACTTATCGGTTGCCCGAACAAACATACAAAATCCCTTATCCTCCATCCAATGAATTAGTTTTGTATTCTTTGAATTGAAGTCATAGACCTTATCGAAGCGGAATAACGAAGTATGATTACCTGCCGATTGAGTAAATATCTCTAATATATTTTTTTGGAAACGGTCGCATATAAGAGGTCTGTTTCTTAAATTTTTATTCGCAGCATAGAACGATGCCAGCCGCTCCATATCCGTAGAAGAACACATTACAAATACGTTCCTGTATCGTGCCATTATTTGAGAGGCTTCTCGTTGTAGCTCATTTTCACTCATTACCCTTTCGCCAAGCCTTGAAAGCATAGTTCCCTCGGTAATTAAAAAGTCAACTTTACCTCTTGGTAAGATAAGTTTCTTTATGGTTGGCAATAAACCTTTACTCAAATATCCATGTCCTCTGAAATCGCCTATATGTAATACTTTTTTATCATCTACTTCAATTAGAAACATATAGGCATCATAAGCGGAATGACTTACAAAATAAGGGGTAACTTTTATATTTCTTACATTTATAGTCTGTTCAGGAATGAGAACGCTCATTTTCTCAAGTTTGGAGATCTCTTCTTGCGATAATTTCTTCCGACCTTTGATATATGATAATTGCCGATGTTTGCAGAGTGTAACCTGTTTGGCAACTTTACCTATATATTGTGGAACGTTATCCGGTACATAATGGAATAAACCTAAATGATCGCCGTGATAATGTGTATAGAAAATCGCATCAATGCCTTGTGTGATTTTCCCTATTGCTTCTCGGTTCGCTAAATCGTCATCCACAATTCCCTCTCCATCCGGCAAGTTTTGCCCCAGATCAATTAATATCCGGGAATTGTCGGTTGCTATTTCCGTTATGCAGCCCCCAATTTGGTCTATGCCTCTATGGATAGTTATCTTCATAATACAATGTAAGAATATTCTATATTCTCCATTTTTTGGATATGGCTATCATTAAGGAGAGTTATGACAGCGGGGGATATTAACGGGTGAAGTCTTTCTGCAAGAAAATGACCTTTAATAAAATGTATTTTATTTGAATTCAAAGAATTATATAAAATATCAAAATTTCTATATTCGCATTCTTTCGCATTTGGAGGATACTTAATTCTCTGATTCTTAATATCGTTCATAATGTTCACATAATACATCAATTCGGATATAATGCCTACCTTTATATTATTGGATTTCTTCAATTCAAAAATATGCAAAGTATCGCAACGTAAAGCCCATATGTCGATCTGGCTTTTACCACGTGGCATTACGCAACTGGCTTTTGACACGACATTGTTAAACACGCCTACGGGGAGTTGTTGATCAATTATATCATAGTTCCCTTTCTGATTAGCTATATAGTCTCTTTCAAGAATAGCCTCATCACCTTGCGCTTCTTTGTCAGCTTCATCACATGGAAAATTTATAACCCAATTTTTGAGATTCTCCCCGTAATAATCCATATTAAACAAAGAACCGTTTTCAGCCCAATCATAGGTTTGAATAAATTTCCATATACGATATTTAAATCTCTCATAATGTAGTAAATTCGATTTGTGAGTAGTCGGATTCCAACAAATTAAGACCTTTTCAATCAAATCGGGAAGCCACGCCTTTAAACAAAGAGCCCAACCTTCAAAAGCTGATTCATTCGATTGCATATTCGCACAGACTCCTTTATCTGAAAGGTTAATTCTGAGGATGCCATCTGATACTTCAAAATCAATAGATTCTGGCAGCTTTACATTATTTTTTTGACTGATTTGACGGAGTATGCAAACTATTTCTGGATTTTTCATTATTCTTTAAACTCTGCTTTTAATTCCCTATTAATAGCTTGTAGAGGCTTCTTAAATGCGACTTCCATCTTAACCATGCTTGCTATCAGGAAATCGACCATTTTATCCCAATCATCTTTTTCATATAGACTGACATTGCGTAGCTCCTGTTTTATTCTACATGCTTTTTTATTTTCCAATCGCTCCCACTCCAGAGCACCTGTTTGCGCTTCAATCTCATCTTTGCGTCTAAGCAGTTTGTCAAAAACAAATTTATTCTCTTCGGTATTACTTCTTGACATATAAACTTCAGTTCTGGCATAGTTTTTCGCTATAGAGAAAACAAATCCTACACCACTAACGCCAGAACCGGCTGTAATCCAATTATCTTTTGAAGGACTGACATTTGCAAAAAGACTGGTTTTCGTATTCAACTTTGGCAGCAATAATTTCCAAAACTCAATCCTTATTTTATGCCTTATCACTTGTTCCTCTTGAGTGCTTTGTTCTTCTTGGGCTTTTTCTGCCATTTTTATGGTGTATTCTTCCACCTCATGAACAGGTATAATTTGTTCAATATTGAGAAATATTTGTTCATCAAAAGAAAATGGAGTTGCTTTAAAACACTGAATTTTAAGATTGTATTTCTGTAACAGCCACAGGACGGTAGAAGTTACCTCCTTTCTATAATTGCCGGATACTAAAATGATTCTTTGGGTTTTGTTTAATTGGATTTCCTTAAAATCTTCTGCATCTAAAAAATCTGAAATATTGCTTTCTGCATTTTCAGAGTTTCCTTTTTTATCAAGGTAAGATTGATAAATATCCCTTATTTGCTGTTTTGACAAACTTGAACAGTATGAGGCATATTTTAAAACCTGCCAAGTTACATCTCTTCCACTATCGTCCAGTTTATTTTCAATGATAACTAAGTCCCCTTGTTTATCTATTGCAAGTAAATCAAGCCTTTCACGTGTATCATCAAATCCATCAAATTCCTTTTGGATGAACAACAATTCATCGTCTTCACCAAAGGCAGTAGGAGTATTTTCAAGCCATTCCTGTAAATGATCTCGTTCACGAAATTTCAGATCTGAGAAAGTACAGCATTTGATCTTATTTATTCTATTCTTCTCTTTATCTAGGACAAACATTCTATGCAGTTTTAGGGTTGTATTATTTAATCATTTAGAGAAAATATGATGAAAAATTTTCCCAATGATTTTCACCTATAAAATTAGCAAATTTTTGGGAACCAGCCATCATTATCTCTTAATACCTTTGTTTTTGTCTATTTCTGTCTCTTTCTGTCGGGTGTATTCGTGCATATTGAGGAACTTATCCCAGGTTTCGTCCTTACGGTTATACATATCCTGCACTTTTTCGTAAACTACGGCTTTTCTTTAAAAGCCCTTCGGGGTCGCTGCGGTTAAACTCTGATTGCAGCAATACCCACTACACTAAGCATAGCGGGTGTAGTATGTCGACAAGTTTAGATAGCTTCACAAATATTCTTTTTGGGAACGTCCAACAGCCCCGGATATTGGAGGTGTTGATTTTCCGCCTGCGCGTAATAATCCACAGGTTATCATCAAAGAACGTTTGCAAATTGTCGGTGGTGGGTTTTTTACATCCGTATACGATAAGCCGGTGAAAATAGAAAAAACGAAGAGGTCGCGCACCAGTTCATATGTTTTGTTTTTCATCGGAGCCTCTATAAGCGTTTGTATTTCTTCCTCTGTAAGATATCCTCTGTCCTCGCTTTCGGGACTGTTGATATATCCAGCAGCAAAGGGGTTAAATGGCAATATCCATCAGCATTAAGAAAATGTCTCAAAAATAGAAATTAAGCTCTTGAAAATTGAATATTTAAAGTCGTTCTCGGACAGGGAAATCAATTAAAAAGAGAGGGTGGAGTCATAATTGAATTTTTTTAGATTAATCATCTGATTATTAAATTATAAGCTAAATTAATCTTCTCTCCTAAAAGTATTTCAGTCTAAGCTTCTGAAATCTCCTTGACTAAGTTTGGGTTAGACTTATTTGTAAAACTTATTGGTGTTCAAATTATAAGACAAATAATCCTGAATTCTTCTTAAATTCATACTGGTATTTCTTCTATATCAAATGATATATCCTCAGAACTCAGCATAGTTACAATTCTTTCCATGTCTTCCTTATAGAAGAAAAGTCCTGCAGGATACCTTTCCTTTTCACCTTTAATCTTCATTATCATGGTCATTCTATACTTAGGCATTGGCAGAGGCATGTCTGACATACCTGCTCTAAACGATCTTTCTTCTACTTCAGGAAGCTCACAACCCATTTCTTCAAACGATTCGACCATGTACTCTTGGTCTGTTAATTCAATTACAATGCACTGTTTACCGAATTTTCTAAACTTTCTTATTGTATCCAGAGTGTCACGTGAGTCACCCTCTATAAGAGCTACACAGTAATCTGCATATTTAGCGATTGACGAGTTCCTGACTAGTGGCGCTTTTATTCCGTACTTTTCATACTCTGGAATAAACACCTTTATATTAACTCCCAACTCACTTGCTAATTTTTCCGCAAGAGAATCTGTACCTTTTGTACCGCCTGACACAAATTCCGTATAGTTGCTTTTATCCAGCAGTGCAGGATAGAAACGTTCTATTCTTGACTTGAACCTCGTGTAAGAGGTTAATCGTCTTGAACCTATTATTGCTACTTTCATCTTTGAGATTTTATATGTCTGATAATACAAGATTTCTAAGTTTAACTTAGCAATTATCTTCTATGTTTGGGATAATTATTGCAAGTAAAGGCTGCCTTTTCTGCTGAGACAACCTCGTTATTCCAGACACCAAAAATAATTGTACCGTACCTATGCTAATATCATACAGCTAACTGTTTTGAGGTTTGTGAGAATTTTTCTGACAACTCATCAAACGCCCGTCTCAGCGTGATTAATTCATCGGGAGTAAACTTCGCAGGTTTCCCATGAACCAGATTTCCGTTCATTCTCTGGTAAAACCATGACGCAGACTTGCCGAAGTATATTTTTGAAAGATGTGAAACGGAAACTATAGGGAGTATATCGACAAGCAGATCCCGGACATTAAGCGTATCGTTTATACCCATGACTTCAGTACGAATCCGGCCAAACTCAGCATCAGTAGCCTGTATCACTTCTTTACGCTGTTCAATAGTTAGTGAGAAAAGTTCTTATTATTGGAATTATTGTTGATTGACGTTACATTGTAAGGGTCGACGCTTTCAATTCGTCTGCCATTCTGCTGAATGCCTCTTTTGCTTTTAATGCCGTAGGTTGTATCTCACACGCCAAGAACAATGCCCGGTTCAATATTAAGTTGCTTGCTGATAGTGCGGGCGACTTTTAGAGTAGGCTCGGTTTTACCCGTCAGGAAGTTACTGATACGTGATTGGCTAAGTCCGAGCATCTCGGCAAGTTTCTCTTGTGTGAGATTCATTTCGTGCATCCGGAGCTTCATAACGTCGGGCAACGACGGGGTGCCCATCGGATAATGCTCGTCTTCATATTCTTCGGCAAGTTCAACGAGCAAATCAAGTTCCATGACCCGATGATCGTTCATGGGCGTATTTTCTTCCACTTGCTCCATCAATTCTTCAATCCGTAACATGATGGCATCGTATTTATTTTTGTCTTTTATTGTCGCCATAATCATATTTTTTTGGTGTCTTTTATTTTATCGTATTGTGTATGCGTTCCAACAAACCGGATCAATACGGCTTTGATTGTAAACTGGATGATAGTCACTATTCGGTAATCGTTTCCTTTAATGTTGAATACATATCGCTTGTTGCCTACATTATCTACAGTATTGAATGTTTTTTTTATATCGGTAAAACATGTCCATTGCTCCTTTTTTACCATCCTGTACCAGTTTTCCAGAGGTATTTTGGAATCGGGGTATTGGGAGTAAAAATCCTGCAAGGCCTTTTTCGATATGATTCTCATCTTTCATCATTATTTTATGCGACTAAGATACAAAATAAATATTTAATAAACGAATATATTATTTATTATCTAAATATGTTATCTGTTTTTTGTCCCAAGACTATCATGCCTTTCGCGGTTGAACAAAGGTGTGACTTTGTATGGAGAATAATCACATGAGCTCTTGCGACGACGCGAGACGGGTTCTTTTTTTATGTTAAAAATAGATTAACACTGATTTCTTCAAGAAAAAAATTATATATTTGAGGAGTTTTACTTCTTTTTTTCGTTAATTGATGATACAAGTGTGATGTTAAGCCTAAAAATGTAAACAGATGAAAAAGATATTGTTATTGATTGATTATTCCAGTGAATTTAGCCGTCGTTTATTGAAAGGGTTGATTCAATATTCCAAAGAACACGGGCCCTGGATATTTTATCGCTTACCCTCCTATTATAAAACGCTATATGGTAAGGAGGGAATTGTGGAGTGGGCTAAAGAGTGGGAAGCAGACGCTATTGTGGCGCGTTGGGATCATGAAGGTACAGATCTGTTAAAGAGTTTAAATATTCCTGTTGTCCTTCAGAATTACAAAGACAGAAGCGCTTATTTTTCCAATCTGACAGGCGATTATGTCGGAACCGGCGAGATGGCTGCCAGGTTTTTCATTAAACGGCGATACAGGAATTTTGCATTTTATGGGAACAAAGGTGTGGTATGGTCACGCGAGAGGGCCGAAGGATTCAGGAAAGAGGTGGAAAAAGCAGTAGGGAATTACTATTACTTTGAAAGTGAAAACCTGAACGGAGAGGAATGGAGTACCAGCCATATACAGCTCGATGAATGGCTCCTGTCATTACCCAAGCCGGTAGGATTGTTTGCCTGCGACGATAACTTTGCCCTACGCGTATCACAGATCTGCACCATCAACAACATTAAGATTCCGGAAGAGATCTCGTTATTAGGCGTGGATAACGATGAACTGATCTGCCACCTTTCCGATCCTCCCATATCGTCCATTGTTACGGATGTGGAAAAGGGCGGATACGAGACTGGAAGATTAATCGACCGGATGATTAAGGGAGAGGTCAAAGAGCCCTTTAACATCATTATCCGACCTACCCGGTTCGAGCTTCGGAAATCCACGGAAAAGTACGACATCTCAAATGAGTATATTTCCCGGGTAGTCAATTTTATCGAAGACAACTTTATCACCGATATCAATATTGAGGAACTCACGGAACTGGTTCCGCTATCTCGGCGTAACTTGGAAGTGAAATTCAAAGAAGAGATGGGTACCACTATTTATCAATTTATTCTGAGTTGCAGAATTGACTATTTTGCTCACTTATTGCTGACGACTGACAGGACTTTATACGATATGGCCCTTGAATCCGGTTTCAATGACTGCAAAAATATATCGCGTATTTTTAAAAAATACAGAGGCTGTACTCCTGTAGAATTTCAAAAAAAACGGAGCAACAACTTTATACCGTAACGTTTTTTGAGATTACTATTTCGTTATTAACGTATTTTTTATACCTGATAAAACATAATTTTGTGTACTACAAAAATATGGGACAAACCATTTACTTGTATTAAATCGATAAAAGATGAGTACAAAACCAGGAGTTAAACATGTTCAGAACAAAAGCGCCACGATCAAATCGATGATTATTCTGGTGTTGCTGTTTTTTATTTTCGGATTGGTATCGTGGGTAAACACTATTTTAGTCCCTTATTTCCAGCTGACCCTTCAGCTGACTAATTTTCAATCCTCGTTTGTTACATTTGCTTTTTACATTGCTTATTTAGTGATGGCTATCCCTTCATCTCTTTTGCTGAATAAGATGGGATACAAAAGGGGGATGATGTATGGCCTGTGGTGTATGGCAATCGGGGCGCTGCTCTTTGTCCCTGCCGCCTATTGGCGCGTCTATCAGGTATTTCTGTTGGGACTGTTTTTACTGGGTGTGGGGCTGGCCATTTTACAATCGGCCGCTAATCCTTATGTAACCATTGTCGGGCCAATTGAGAGTGCCGCCAAACGGATGAGTATAGTTGGGACGGGCAATAAACTGGCCGGTGTTATAGCTAATCTTATTTTTGCCGGAGTTGTTATCCGTGAATCCGACAAGGTACTGATGCGTGAGATTGAATCCGGCCTATATACCGGTACGTCGTTAGACGCTGCTTTGGATAATCTGATTAAAGGCGTTATGTTCCCCTATCTGATTTTAGCTGTAGCGCTCTTTATTTTTGGAATTATTGTTCGTTATTCGGCTTTGCCGGAATTAGATCCCTCGGTAGTGAATAAATGTTCTGTCGAAGATCAAAACTCCGGTAAATCCATCTTTCAGTATCCTGCATTGATATTGGGGGTGATTGCCATGTTTTTCCATATAGGAACGCAGATGATTGCTCTTGCTACCAGCATCCAATATGCAGGTACTATGGGTGAAAGCCTGGCCGGGCCGGCTAAAAATATCCCTTCATACACCATGCTGTTGACTTTTCTGGGATATTTTATCGGAATTATATTGATCCCCAAATACTTGAAGCAACGCAACGCGCTTTTAATCTGTGCTTTGCTTAATTTAGTTTTTTCTATTTTAATAATTACTACATCGGGAACGGTTAATCTCTTCGGAATTACGTCCGATATTTCTATCTGGTACCTTGTAATGATGGGACTTCCTAATGCGTTACTTTACGCCGGAATCTGGCCTCTTGCCATCAACGGATTAGGCAAGCATACTAATCTTGGCGCTGCTTTTCTGGTAATGGCGCTTTGCGGGAGTGCGTTTATGCCTATGATTTATCATTCGCTTGTGGAGCTTAATTCGTCTCTTTCGCCTTTTGAAGCAATGAAGCAGGCCTATTGGATCCTTATCCCCTGTTTTGCCTACATTGTATGGTATGCGGCCAGAGGATACCGGATCAAATCTTGGAGAAGAACAAAAAAACTGATATGATAATTTATTGATATTGTGAATAATAGAATCGTTATAAAAAACGGCAAGGTCATTTTTCCCGATACGATAGAGGAGAACCTGACCATTGTATGTGGAAATGGGAAAATAACCGATATTCTTCATAATGAAGAATTCGCTCCCGGCAATAGCGATATTGTGATAGACGCAACGGACAAGTATGTTGCTCCCGGCTTTATTGATATCCACACACACGGCGGTGGCGGGCATGACTTTATGGACGGGACTGTTGAGGCATACCTCGGAGCGGCGGAAACCCATGCCAGGTATGGAACCACGGCGTTATTGCCTACAACGTTGACAAGCACGTTTGACGAGCTGATTAACACGTTTGTCGTATATAAAGAAGCCGTCAAACAGAACACGAAAGGAGCTAAATTTCTCGGACTGCATCTGGAAGGACCCTATTTTGCCTACAATCAGCGGGGTGCTCAGGATCCCCAATATCTTAAAAACCCCGAACCGGAAGAATACAATAAGATCTTAGCGGCCTCGGACGATATTGTACGGTGGAGCCTGGCGCCGGAACTGCCTGGCGCGCTCGACTTCGGAAAAGTGCTGACTTCAAAAAATATCCTCACCTCCGTAGCACATAGCGATGCCATTTATGAGGAGGTGGTGGAAGCCTTCAACGCAGGATTTACACACGTGACCCACCTTTATTCGGCTATGTCCACCGTTACCCGCAGGAATGCATTCCGTTACGCGGGTGTTTTGGAAGCCGCATACTTGATCGATGATATGACGGTGGAGATCATTGCCGATGGAGTGCATTTACCTAAATCCCTTCTCCAGTTCGTATATAAATTCAAAGGGCCTGACAAAACCGCGCTTTGTACCGATTCAATGCGGGGAGCAGGTATGCCCGACGGAGAATCTGTTTTAGGCAGCCTCGACAAAGGACAAAAGGTGATCATTGAAGATGGTGTGGCAAAACTACCGGATCGAACAGCTTTTGCCGGAAGCGTTGCCACCACCGATCGTTTGGTCAGGACTATGGTAGACATTGCTGATGTGCCTTTGGTGGAAGCGGTGAGGATGTTGACCTTGACTCCAGCCCGCATCATGCGGATAGATCAGCAGAAAGGATCTGTCCAAAAAGGAAAGGATGCCGATCTGGTTATTTTTGATAATAATATTAATGTTTCATACACAATCTTAGAAGGAAATGTCATACACGGAAACTAACACAAATGTAATCACATTCACCAAAGGAATGTTGGAAGTGAAAATCTTTCATACCCGGGAGGAGATGGGTAAGGAGGCGGCAGTCGATGTATCGGATACTATACGGCAACTGCTCAATGAAAAAGAGGAAATCAATATGATCTTTGCCGCTGCACCCTCACAAAGCGATTTTATGAAGGAACTGATCGCCGATAAACGGATCCGGTGGGAGAAGATCAATGCCTTTCACATGGATGAGTATATTGGGTTGCAAGAGAATGCCCCTCAGGGATTCGGCAATTTCCTGAGAGATCGTATTTTTGATAAAGTTCCCTTTAAAAGTGTCCATTATATAAACGGGCGGGCGGAAGATCCTTCCGGTGAATGCGACAGATATGCCGGTTTATTGGATCGATACCCTGTTGATATTGTTTGTCTTGGGATCGGAGAGAACGGGCATATCGCATTTAATGACCCGCCGGTAGCCGATTTCAAAGACCCTGAATTAGTGAAAGTGGTAAAACTGGATATGGCTTGCAGGCAACAACAAGTCAATGAAAACCTTTTCACCGGAATAGGCCTGGTACCTACCCATGCGATCACCGTGACTATTCCGGCACTGTTAAAGGCAAAGTATATGTTCTGCATGGTGCCGGCTAAAAATAAAGCCGAAGCCGTGTATCACACTCTGAATAACGACATCAGCGAGGAATGTCCGGCTACGATCTTACGAACAAAAAAAGACGCTGTATTATATCTGGACAAAGAAAGTGCGTCGTTACTGAATTAAAACAAACAATGGCATAAGAGATCAGAAACAAAACAGTCTGTAAGTCTTTGCTCTTGTGTATTGGTTCCTTACTCTTGATTCTTGGTTTTTATATTTAAATTTTCAATCATTATGAGACTAAAAGTTATTTTATCAGCTATTTTGTCCGGACTTTTATTGATAGCCCAGGCACAACAAATAAAAATTGGTATCATCGGCCTCGATACCTCTCACTCTGTCGCCTTTACAAAGTTTTTGAATGGAGAAGATAAAAAAGAAGAATTCAAAGATTTTAAAATTGTCGCAGCCTATCCCTACGGATCGAAAACCATTAAATCGAGTTACGACCGCATACCTGATTATATAAAACAGGTTAAAGGAATGGGAGTAGAGATTGTTCCCTCCATAGCAGAATTGCTCAAAAAAGTAGATTGTGTAATGTTGGAAACAAACGATGGGAACCTGCATCTGGAACAGGCGTACGAAGTATTCAAGGCAGGTAAGATCATGTTTATAGATAAACCTATAGGTGCTAACTTAGCGCAGGCTATTGCCATTTTCCAGCTGGCTAGACAATATAATATACCTGTCTTCTCGTCATCTTCTTTACGGTATGTTGATCAGAGTCAAAAATTACGTAACGGAGAATTAGGAAAAGTGTTGGGAGCAGACTGTTATTCTCCTGCGCATCTCGAACCGTCACATGCCGATTTGGCTTGGTACGGAATTCATGGCATTGAAGCTTTATTTACCGTTATGGGAACAGGTTGTATTTCAGTAAACCGTATGTCTTCGGAAGGGACAGACGTAGTGGTTGGACTTTGGAACGATGGCAGAATTGGTACTGTGAGAGGAGCGCGTACCGGAAAAGCTCCTTATGGAGGACAGGCTGTTACGGACAAAGGTGTCGTTCCTACAGGAGAGTACGAAGGGTACGAGGGGCTGCTGAAAGAGGTACTGAAATTTTTTAAAACCCGTATTCCTCCTGTAGCTGAAAAAGAGACCTTAGAGATATTCACGTTTATTGAAGCTGCTGACATCAGTAAAAGCAAAGGAGGAAAGATTATTTCTTTGGATGCAACCTACCAGAAAAGTATGAAAGAAGCGCAAAAACTAATTCGTAAATTAAAATGACAATAAAATGAAAAAGAGTTGGTTGGCGTTAATAACGGGGCTGATGTTTCTTTCATGCATACAACAAAACAGAGAAAAATCCGGCAATACAACGGTATTTACCGGCAGAGAGGGTGAAGTGAAACTGATCGTCCTTGCTCCGGGGCATTTTCATGCCAACCTGCTTCAAAAAAGCGTCCTGCCACAGGTAAACGATTCGGTATTTATATATGCGCCCGCCGAAGATACCGGATTAAAACAGTATCTTTCGGCCATCGAGTCGTTCAATCAAAGAGATAAAGATCCTACAGACTGGCAGACAATTGTCTATACCGGCGACGATTTTCTAAATAAGATGGTAACCGAAAAAAAAGGGAATGTAGTCGTGCTTGCCGGTAACAACAAAGAGAAAACCGAATATATTCTCAGTGCGGTAAATGCCGGATTAAACGTTTTGTCGGATAAGCCGATGGCGATTAACCGGGAAGATTTCCTTTTGTTGGAAGAAGCGTACGCTAATGCTGAGGCACAAAACGTGTTGTTATATGATATGATGACCGAACGTTACGATATGCTGAATATCATAGAGAAGGAGTTGATAAACGATCCCGATTTCTTCGGCGGGCTGAAAACGGGAACGCCGGAAGATCCCGCCGTCTATATGGAGAGTGTGCATCACTTCTATAAAGAGGTGTCCGGCATCCCGTTGATCCGTCCGGCATGGTATTACGACGTGGAGCAACAGGGTGAAGGAATCGCCGATGTAACCACGCACCTGATCGATTTGTTGTTCTGGAAATGCTTTCCCGGCCAGTCTGTCGATTATACCCGGGATATCGGAAATATCTCTTCCTCTCATTGGGCAACAGAGATCACATTGCCGCAGTTTACAAAATCGACCGGTGAAGCCGCCTTTCCCGATTACCTGCAAAAATACCTCAACAATTCCATACTGGAAGTATATGCCAACGGCACTCTCCATTTTGATATAAAACACCGGAATGTGGGCTTAAAAGTTATTTGGAATTACCAGGCGCCAGAAGGCGGCGGAGATACCTTCATGTCAGTTGTAAAAGGAACAAAAACTACACTGAAAACAATACAGAACAAGGAACAGGGTTTTGTAAAACAGCTGTATGTCCAAAAAAACGACGGGATGGATGAGAATGAATTTTCCGGTAACCTCCAAAAGGCGATCGAAAAAATCCGGATAACCCATCCTTTCGTATCTGCCTCTCCTACAGCTGTCAAAGGAGAATATATCATCAATATTCCTGTCGAAAACAGAGAGGGACACGAATCGCATTTCAAATATGTTGCCGAAAGTTTTTTTAAATTTTTAATAAATCGCAGTATGGCAGAGTGGGAAAAAACCAATACTTTAGCGAAATATTATATTACTACTAAAGCTGTAGAGGTTGCAAAAGACAGGGATTGACACCGGCGGGACTTATTACGAATCATCAAAGATGTTCCATGGTTCATTGCAGAACATCATGGGGACACGGTTCGATATACTTATCATCGACCAAAACAAATTGAAGTCGCAGGAAATTTGGAACGATATGGTTTTCGAACTTCAACGGCTCGACCGGATCTTTAATCGCTTTGACAGTACAAGCGAAACTTCAAAAATCAATCGCGAAGCTATTCTTGAACCTGTACATGTAAGCCCGGAGATGTGGACGATCCTGAAAAGTTGCCGGGAATACAATATTCGCACATTGGGATTGTTTGATATCACATTGGATGATTTTTCAAAAGTGTTGCTGGATGAAAGAGAGCATACGGTCATTTTTTTGAAAAAAGATATTTCGTTAGATTTTGGGGGCTACGCCAAAGGGTATGCATTGGCGAAAATTAAGGATTTAATTCATCAAGCCGGAGTAAAACATTGTTTTGTGGATTTTGGGAATAGCTCTATTCTGGGAGTGGGACACCATCCTTACGGAGATGCATGGAAGGTGAGTATCGAAAACCCATATAACCCTGATGAAGCTTTGGATGAGATTTCTTTAAAGGACGAGGCCTTATCGGTATCGGGAAATACACCGGCCTACACCGGCCATATAGTACGGCCTGCGTCGGGAGAAACGGTGGAGGAACGTAAAGTAGTATCAATCACATCGAAAGAACCGCTGGAAGCAGAAATACTCAGTACGGCTTTTATGGTGGCCACCCGGGAAGAAAAAAAATGTTTGTCTGGAAATTTTGAAATTAAAAATATTATTGAATATAGTTTATAGACTAATAAGGAAGTAACATTATGTCAAACAAAAAGCCTAAACAAGTGGATACGAGCCTGCGACAATTTATCAAGGACTTAGGTTACGTTTCGGGAGGAGCCGCGCTTTTAGCTACGACCCCCTGGTTGCAGTCGTTTACCCCGGATAAAGCCAAAGAAATAAAAAAAGATAAAGCCAGGATAGGATTTATCGGGACGGGTTCCAGAGGAACGTACAATATACACGCGGTATTGTCTCTGCAACATGCCGAAATTGTGGCACTGTGTGATATATATCCCCCCAACCTGAAAGAGGCTTCCGGCCTTTGTCCCAACGCGAAGACATATACCGACTATCGAAAGATGCTGGAATCTGCGGATATCGACGGAGTTATTATATCTACCCCGCTTTATCTGCATGCTCCCATGACATTGGATGCCCTGGATGCGGGAAAGCACGTGTATTGCGAAAAGGCAATGGCTCTAACCATGGAGGAATGCAAAGCAGTTTATGATGCATATCGGAAAACGGATAAAGTTCTCTATTTCTGCGTACAGCGTATGTTCGACAAGAAATATATAAAGGGGATGCAGATGATCCATTCCGGCTTAATCGGAGAAATTGTGGGAGAACGCTGTCATTGGTTCAGGAATCATGACTGGAGGCGCCCCGTACCTTCCCCGGAACTGGAGCGTCAGATCAACTGGCGTTTGTATCGGGATTATTCGGCCGGTTTAATGACTGAATTGGCATCCCATCAATTGGAAGTCTGCTGCTGGGCTATGCAGATGGTACCTGAATCTGTGATAGGAACAGGAGACATCGTATATTGGAAAGACGGAAGAGAGGTATATGATAGTGTAAATCTGGTATATCACTACTCCAACGGAGTCAAAATCAATTATGAATCGCTTATTTCCAATAAATTCAACGGGATGGAGGATCAAATACTGGGCAATAAAGGAACCATGAACCTGGCCACCGGCATTTATTATCTGGAAGATGAAGCTGGCGGGAAAAAATCCGGGATTGAACAATTGATTGGGCAGATAGGAAATAAATTATATGCCTCCGTACCTGCTGCCGGTCCGAGCTGGCGCCCGGAAACGAAAGAAAAATATATCCCTCACACTATCCTTGAAGGTGAATTTCATGTGAATGACGGCCTATCCATGATCGGCGCATTAAAAGACGGTTCCGATGAAATTTTGTCCGCATTTTGCCAGGCTTGCATTACCGGCGAAAAAGGAAAAAATATTGTGGAAGAGGCCTATCTCGCCACCATGCTTTGTCATTTGGGAAATCAGGCGATGGCTGAGCAAAAGAAAATCACTTTTCCCGAAGAATACAAAATTCCTTATATGAAATTCTCTTAGAAAATACTCAAATGAAAGACTTAATTATAACGTCCCGGCAGTTAAAGAAAGAAATATATATTTTTTCCGCTTGCTTTGTCGCGGCATTTTTAACGAATATCGTTTCAATCATCCTATTCAAAACACCCTGGTACGAAGTCTTTACTCAAATAGGATATGTTATTTTTATTGCTCTGTTTCTCTATCTACTGGTTATTCTGGTCAGAGTTATTGTTTACATGATTAGAAAGCTGATCGTTTTGTTCAAAAAACAGAATACTTATGAGAACTAAAAAAACTATTCTGATCTTCCTCGCGTTTTATATCTCCGTAGCTTCTGTTTACGCGAAACAAATAAAACTACTGGCGATAGGGAACAGCTTCTCGGATGATGCTGTTGAGCATTACCTCCCGGGACTGGCAGAAGCAAACGGCGATACAATTATCATAGGGAATATGTATATTGGCGGATGTTCTTTGGAAGAGCACTATGACAATGCAATAAATAATTCGCCGGATTACTCCTATCGGAAGATTGTTAACGGGATCAAAACCATAACGCCCGATTACAGGCTGATCGATGCCGTTAACGACGAAAAGTGGGATTACATCTCTTTTCAACAGGTGAGTTCCCTATCCGGCCTGTACGAATCTTTTTTCCCCTACCTCGACCGCTTGATAGGTTTTGCAAGGGAACATTCAACTAATCCCGGCATGGAAATCGTACTGCACGCCACTTGGGCCTATGCGCAAAACTCCACGCATGCCGGCTTTGCCAATTATGGAAATAACCAGATAACGATGTTCAATGCTATTGTTGATGCATACAATCGGGCAGCGCAAAAAACAGGTATTGATATTATCATCCCGACCGGGACTGCCATCCAAAACGGAAGAACAAGCAGTTTGGGAGACACCTTTTGCAGGGATGGCTATCATCTGGATCTTGATTACGGGAGATACACGGCATCTTGCGTATGGTATGAGGAGCTATTTCAGAAATCTGTGGTCGGGAATAGCTATGCTCCTTATTCGATTACACCTTTCCAGATAAAAGTAGCTCAACTTGCCGCACATCGTGCGGTTGAAGAGCCCGGTAAAGTCACTCCCATTAAGGTGAATGAAAATTCATGGCTTACGATTGCCCCCTGCTTCCATCCTCCAAAAGAGTACGAATACAGCTTCCACGGTTATCGCACTCCCTTGCAGTTCTATGACGGTACGCTTGTAAAGAACAAAACTATAGAAGATTAATCTATAACTTTTCTGATCAATTCCATTGAAAATTTCACACAAGCATCCTCCGTTTGTACCCCATATATAGATCCATTAACCTCATAATCGCCATCAATAAATTCATTGGCTGCAGGAAGATAACCTTTACCACCGGGCGTTAAGCCAATAATAAAAGTTTTTCCGTATGGTGAATGATTTTTAATCTTCAACCCTATTTCTGCGAAAAGCTCACCCGGAAAAGTCACAAAAACCGCATCTCCTATTCTCACAGCCTGCTGTTTTATGGCAATTGTTTGGGTATATTGTTCTTTATTAAAAAATCTTTTTGCAGCATCCAGTTTCTGTTTTTCAGCAAACACTTTAACGCGTGCATTATCAAGGGTACGAGATTGTAAGAATTCAGGGTTTTCTTTCAAAACTTCAAGTTTATGTTCTGCTTCAGAGAGATTTAGTTTGGCCTCATCAACAGTGAAGGGGTAGCTGCTGCGTAAGGGATACTCAAATGTATCGGAGGTTGTCTTGACAATTTGGTGGTTACTGGTTTTTATTGTTGGCAGTGCTTCCAGTATAGCTTCAGCCATTTGATTACCTTTCTTTTCGATATACCAGAAGTTACGTATCGGCATTTCTGCTCCTACTGCGGAAAGTTCAGCACTATACCCTACATTAATGTTACCTTCAGCACCCTGATAATAGGCAACCCATAGATGTTCTCCTACAGCTTTCTTTATTTTCCTGATGGCAAAATATGGCCAATCTTCCGAAATAAGTGTGTTTTGCCAATCCAATCCTGATGGATGGCATCCATAGTTGAAAGCCACTCCCAATAGTCGTCCTTTTTTATCTTCAATCTTAATAACAGCAACTTCAGGATCCGGGTGTAAACCTCCATAAAGTAATCTTCTACGATTTCTACCGAGTTCAAAGACCTCCGTTGACTCTATCCCAACTCTTCCCGGAACACGGGTATTCCATGCAATAACGGCACTTTCAACACATTTATCTATCACTAAATCCGAATAAGGCGTTCCTTCTTCCACCAGAGGTCCAGCATGAGTATGTGTAGCTGATATCACAATCTTTTCAACGGGAATCCCTGTATTTTCATTAACTCTTTTACGAATTTGTTCAGCCGTTTGGGAACTAATCCCAACAAGTGAAACAGTCATAAGTAAGACTGCATTTTCATTAGCATCTTCAATCACAAGGCTTCTTGCATGTAGGTCATCATGTACTCCTGTTGATACCTGACTTCGAGCGAAACCGCTCATCTGGATATTTTTATCAGGTGTAATTACTGTTTCACCTATCCCCACTTTGAGTGATGGTTCAGAATATGATGCTATTGCCATCATGAGTGACACTAAAGACAAGAACAAACTAAAGAGGATTTTTTTTGATTTCATTTTTAAATATATGAATTTATTGAAATATCATTGATTAATATGTTGATCTAAAGATGTCCTAATTTGATCAAAGATTCTACAGTTTCGTTATATACCCTACGTGCCATCGCAACACGCCGTATAATAATTTCATCATCTACTGACAGTTTTTCAGCTGTAATTAGAAACTTTTCCATTTTTTCAATCAGTTCAGGCGTAAATAAATCAATACCAATAGGAGTTACCCCCTGTAAGCCATATGAGCAGCATTTATTCCACTCCAGCATGGATTCTTCCATCGACATATAAAACTCTTTCATGGGATATGCTGCTTTACCATAGAATTTATCAAAGTAATCATCAATCAGGGACTCTACATTCAGATCCGCATTCCAACAAAGTTTAGCAGCGACATAATAGTTCAGTCCAAGCCGATAAAACAAATTATCTGACTGTTGGGTGTAAAATCCTTCTACACCTTTATTTCTATAGTAAGGAATATCTGTTCGGATATTATGCACCATTGGCCATGGCAAGTTAGCGCGCCCCATTCCATCAATAGAATAATACTCATAGATAAACAAATGAGGAGATAAATCTAACCACTGATCAAGTATCTTTTCAAACTCCTGATTAGGTTGGTATTCAGGACTAACTTCGTAAGTGTCACCTGATTTGCACATGTTGCTACCCAAAGGATGGGTATGACAAAAATAGAGATGACAAAGCTGAATAATTTGGTTCTCTTCAGGCTTATAATCTTTATCAAGCGGGGGGCGAGCATACATGGCATATGCGCCAACTTTGATAAGGACATTGGGATATTTTTCTTTAACAATTGCTGAAACATCTCTGTTAAAGATAGCAAGTCGATTTGAATACTTGGCATGCCAATCACGGCCAGGTTCATCAAGAGCAGAACAATGTTCACATTCGCAAAATCCTCTTCCGTCGTTTGGTGCAAGAGTTATAATCTCAATATCCGGCTCGACATTCAATGTATCAATAAGATTTTTTGCCACCTCACGTACGACATCAGGATTTGATGTACATAGCTGATTCCCGGATGATCTGGAATCTGTAACAGTCCGTTTCCCATCTACCAATGCAAAGTATTCGGGATGTTTTTCATAATACAGTTCTGGCGGAATCAATCTTCTAAAAGTATGAAAATGCCACTTCCAATTAATGCCAATATCCTGCCCTCCAGCATTTACAAAGCAGTTCATCCGTTGGTGCAAAGCCCATTCTCCACTACCAACCCAACGAAATGTAAAGGAAGGTTTATAAATTAAATTAATTTGTCCAATTTTCAGCGTATTATTTCTTGGAAAATACTCTTCGCCAGGCATAAACCATCTCACATCGAAATAACGTTCAAGCAGTTCATAGACGCCGAACAAAGTACCTAGGTCGTTCCCACCTCTAATTATAAGTTCATTTTTTAATGATTTAATTTCAAACCCATCCCGTCCCGTTTCAGTTTCATTTGGTTGGGACCCTACCTCCTCTGATTTTTTTGTAACTCCCAAAATAATAGAGTAGGGATGTTTTTTGATTTCATCTTCTTTTATGATGGGAATCATTGCATCGGAAATTTTCTCAATGTATTTCTGCAATTCGGTTGCGGCAAACTCTTCCAGGTAAGTGGGTTTTACAGGAATAATAATCTGAGATAGCGGTTGGCCGGATTGAACAATTTTAGAAAATGGTCCTCTCGCTGGTTCATAAAGTGTTTTGGATTTGTTTTCAGTACAAGAAATACAAAAAGCCAGACATAACATCACCAAGATATAATTATAATAAATTAAATATTTCATCATACATCAAGTTTTAATATTAAAAGAACTATTCAGTAATCTTCTTTATTTAAAGATAATATTCTAACTTTTCGACAATTTTGAAATCCGTAAATTGCTATCTACGCTTTTAAGAACGAATCTATTTCCCAAAAGACGTTAAAACATCTTCATTCCTGCTGGTTTTCTAACTTTACCAATTCGTCCCAGAAGAAATCATTTTCAACTCCAAAATAATGATCGTTAAAAATTAATTTAGATTCATCTATCATTTTGCACATGTCATTTTGAGATACAATAAGACGAGACACGTTTGTCTTGCCCCGTTTTATAAAACATCTTATGACGGTTGTTGCCATTGCCTTCAGGCGATCTTTTATTAAAGGGGTTTTTGCTGTTTTTGCACAATTTATCACAGTATTATATACATCCTTTAGTAATAAGGCCTCGTAAGTTGAGAAATTGTTTTCTACATCTCTTGTATGAATGTTATTGAACCAATTACGATGATTTATTAATGCTTCCTGATATTTCAATAGAGCACTTCCCATCCTGGAATCACAATAATAAAATTCTCCGAATTTTTGTAAAAATATTTCCGGAGAAACAGCACCTTCTCTTCCCGATTCCACCAAATACATCACGTTAGCTACATTACTTGATGGTATGCCTTGTCCAGCGATGCCATGGTTACGATCGATTGCTTCAAGCACATACTTTTCTAAATAATCAATTTTTACAACGGGAAATTGCCCATCGGCACTTACTCCAGAATAAAGCCAATACCATATTCTATCAAAATATTTTTCATACTCGTCAATATCTGCGACAGCTGCATCGATTATGGGAGTTCTGGGAACTATCCACGAAATTATATTTTTATTAACGTATTTAGCAATTTCGTCCGCCGGGTCCATATAAACCCATCCCATTAACATTACAAGCATTGCATCTTTCTTTATTTTCCTTATAGCTTTTTCATATGAATTTAAATATATTGATTCCCATTCAATCCTTGATTTTTTATGATATTCCTTATCCATGTTAAGAGTAATATTTTCACTAGCAGTATGCCATGCCATACCATCTATATTGTATTCCTTAAACATGTCTGAATAGAGTTTTGTACTTATTTCCAATGCCGAATCACTAGCATGCGAAATATTTTTAAAATTATTAGGCAAACGATGGGTCATACCAAGAAATAAGACTTTTATATCTAATTCGTGAGCATAATTTACTAAATTTTTATATTGCTCGAGCGACGTGGTGTCTTCAGGAGAATTTCTAGCGACAAAAATATTCATTCTGTTTCTAGAGGCCCAGTCGATAAATTTTTTTGAAAAAGGTCCATGACAAATATTATCTCTTAAAACTGGTTTCCAGTGAATTTCTCCTTTGTTCCAAAGTAATTTGTCAGCTTTAGTGAGAAATGTTTCAGAAGGAAAGACTTCTTCTTTATTAAAGTAAATTCGGGGTGGATACCAATGAATATTCATACTACTTTTTTCAAGAAAAGAGTAAACTCCATTTAATAATCCTCTCTTACTTCCACCTATTAATACGATTCCATTAGCATTTTCTATTTTTGTAGGAATTATTAAACATTCCTGTTCTTGAATATCAATATTATTCACTTTGTTATCCAGTCCAGCCCATTTTAGAAGATTTTCCGATTTCTTTTGTGCAAGAATAATTAAGTTTTTTTCATCTGTTGACTTTTTGTCTTTCTCGGAAACAATTTTTATTTTAGCTTGACAGGCTAGTTGTAAGTATCTATTTAAGTCATCAACGACTGTTTCACTTACCTTTCTTAAATCATCAGCTATTATTACATTAACCGTTTCATTTTTTTGAGCGACTACAAATCCTTTCTCATGTTGAATTCCGATATCCTTTACTATAACAATTTCATTCTCAAATTTGACCTCTTCCCATTTATCCTGCGACATCGCATAAAGTGATAAAATTATTGAAGGTATAAGCATTATTAATCGTGTTCTTAAATACATAATTTATATAGTTTAAAAAATTTGATATTGAGAATAATATTACCATCCCGGATTCTGCGCCAAGTTCCCATTCTTTGATAGAACATTTAAAGGTAATGGCCATAAATAGTGTTTCTTTTCATCAAAAGTACATTTCTCAAAACTGGTTCCTTTAAAGGGATCAATATATTCTATCATTTCACCCGTTACAGGATCTTTAATCACGGATGATTTAACGATTGCACCGGTATATCGACTCTTAGCCGCATCATCCCATCTAATTCCATAACTCGGGACTGATAATAATTTCCCTTGCTTCCATCGTAATATATCAAAGTAGCGAAATCCTTCACCTACGAGTTCAATTCTGCGTTCGCGTCTTATTTCCGTTAATAAGGGGCTAATATCTTCATAACGCGGATCGTCAGGGATTGCATTCAGAAGCAAGTGAGGCATGTTGACTCTATCGCGTAGCTGATTAATGGTTTGGTCTAAAACCTCTTGCGTTATCTCTCCCAGCTCTGCTTTTGCCTCGACATAATTTAGGAGTACTTCAGCGTATCTCATCATTATTGCAGGAAATACAGAAATATAGAATCCCGCTTGCCGCTGTTCCCTATTAAAATTTTTGATAAAATGATAACCGGTAGTCGATTGTATTCCTCCTATCATACCGGGCAATCTTGGAAATGTTATATTTGCTTCGGTATATAAGTCATATTTTGCCTGATCTGCAGGATGTAAAACCGATTGCCTCAGTCTTGGATCTCTGTTAATGAAGACATCTTCGATCTTGGCATCACCTTGATACAAAGGATTAATGCCCTCCTTAGTAACTATTGGCCTGCCATCTGTACATAAATAATCATCGACTAAACTTTTTGTGGCAGTTCCACAATTATCGAAGAAGTACCTTTGGATAATGTTATTCCTCATTTTATCATTTTTATATTCCATCCACTGAATTACTTCTGTATTTCCTCTTAAGTCGATGATGCGTTGCCAGGAATTATAATCATTTTCAGGATCACCGGTATTATAAATTTTATATTTCCCTGATTTGATCACGCTATTAGCGGCATTTGCTGCTTCGCGCAACCATTTATTCGAATCAGAGCTGCCAAAGTATGTAGGATCTGAACCGGCATGATACTTCCTAAAAGTTCCTTCGAACAAACATATTCTCGATTTGAGGACTAGTGCATGATATTTATTGAATCTCCCCGGCTCTTCATTTGGCCAACTTTCAGGAAGATATTCTATCGCGAAATTTATGTCTGCAAGTACACTATCCATTACTTGGTCTCGAGAATCTCTTGGTTCAAATAATTCAGGAGAGTCAATGTTCAATGGCTTGTTGATCCATTTCATTTTTCCGAATTTTTGAATTTTATCTGCATAAAACCATGCCCTGAAGAATCTGGCTTCAGCAGCGTATTTATTAACAGTTGACAACGGGAGACCGGATTTATAGTAATTTTGCAATCCAAAGTTAATTTCTCTGAGTAATCCAAATTCTTGATATCCGAAATAACGGGGAATCTCTTGCACACGATGTGTTCCAGATCTGATCTCATTATAAGTATTCATTCTTGACTTCATAGGTGAAGCTATTAAATTATCTGACCATGCATCAAGATACCAAATACTTATGTCGTTACCATGCCACGCGGAGGCACCGTGTCCAATATTTATACATATTTCCGAGTTATCTGCACTTTTTGTATAAATAGAATTACTATACAATTTTAATTCAGCCTCTGAGTTCCAGAACGCTTCACTACTTATTTCATCTAAAGGATATCTTTCTAAAAAACTGTCATTGCAACTTAAAAGAAATAAGGAAGCTGCAATCAATATTATTATTGTTTTCATTTTGCTAATTATTTTTTTTCTAATTAATAACTTACTCTTATTCCTAAATTATAAGTTCTTTGAAGTGGATAAGGTACAATTCCCTTAAATATATATTCCGGATCCAGCGGTTTGTGGATTTTTGAATACTCCCATATATTTTGCATATTAACAAAGAGATTTATACCCAATCCCTGTATTCCTGTACTTTTTGAAAATACTCTTGAGGCATCATAACTTAAAGTGATATTTTTTAAGCGTATATAGCTTGCGTCTTGCAAATATCTTGTTTGTACTTGTCGATTTTTGTTACTAACGTCAGTCGAAGCAGCATAGAAATAGGCATCTCTGTTATCCTCACTCCAAGATTCAGTAATAAAATATCGTTCTATATGTGCATCTGCGTAAGGCCAAAACCATACATAAGTAGAAGCCACCGGAAAATGATCTCTTTTTCCAACTCCCTGAAAAAAACAGTTAATGCTCAAAGCTTTATAAGTTGCATCAAAGTTAATACCAAAACTATACCTTGGATTATTGTTCCCGATCACTTTTCTATCACCTGGATCATCAAGGGTGTTTTTCCCGGGATTTATTTTTCCATCACCATTTAAATCTTTGTAACGGATATCTCCTGGCTTCCAATTTGCTCCTAAGTTTGACTGTACTGCAGCATTCTTAATTTCATCTTCAGTCTGGAAAATACCTTGAGTTTCATATCCCCAAATCTCGCCTAACTGTTGTCCAACATAATATGTTGATAATGAATTTGTTGGGTTGCTGTATTTTGTAATTTCACTTTTCCAGTCAGACAGCACAAGGGATGCATTATAAAGCAGATCTTTATTTACTCTTTTGTTAAATGCAAGAGTTAGTTCCCAACCTTTGGTTACCAAGTCCGCTGCATTTTCAAATGGTGCGGAGGCTCCTAAGATCTCCGGATAGGAACCACGCATTAACATGCCTTTTGTAGCTCGCTGGTAAATATCAAATGTGCCACTGAACGCATTTTGGAACAATCCAAAGTCAAGGCCGATATTCTTAGTATTGACTGTTTCCCACGTCAGGCTTGGGCTAACTAACCCCGGACTTGATATATAGTGATAATATTCTCCTCCCATTAAATATGCCGGAGTAAGTTCAATGTGGGTATATGGTACGTTTAAAGGCATAGTAGCAATATAAGGATAATAGCCTACCAATTGGTTGCCAAGTGAACCATAGGATAATCTTAATTTCAGATTACTTAAAAATGACAGTCCTTCCATAACGCTTTCCTCACTTATTCTCCATCCCACTGAAGCAGAGGGAAAAAATCCGAAACGATTGTTTTTTGGAAATCTGGAGGTTCCATCGTAACGGCCACTAAATTCGAATAAATACCTGTTGTTGTAGATATAATTGAGGCGGGTAAAAGCTCCACGCAAAGCCACATGATTTCTACCGCCGATCACATCTCTTCCACCCATGGTGGCATTTATATCAATTATCCTATTACTGATAAAATCCTGGGCAGTACCTTTTATACTGTTATTGAATCCCCATTCCTGGTTAAAACCAATCATTCCTTTAAAATAATTTGGATTAGTCGCTTCATCAAATTCATATTCCGATACTGCATTTACAACGAAATATTGGTTGCTAGAAAAATAACTATCAATATAATCATTGTTATTTAATCCAAAACCAATCATAGTTTCTTCTTTCTCGTTTAAATCGTTACTTAAGACAAAGGGATGATTTAGCACAAATTGATCCGATCTGTCATGTAATAATTTATAGAAAAATTCTCCTTTAAATGTCCATCTTTCAAGAGGAGTGAGAGTTATTCCCTGGCCTAAATCAAATTCGTGATTTTGAAATCTGTCTCTTCCTCCTGCTGATGTTCTTCCTATCCAGGTGTCTCCCATAAACATCCCCTCATACTTGGAATAATCTCGATTTGGATCCGGTGGCGTAAATAAGTTGGTGCTCGGAAAATAAATTGGCTCTATTGGACTTCTATTCGATAGAGAATTTATATCATAATTACCCCATTTTTGAATAGGTTTATCTGAAACTTTTACATTATATGATATTTTAGTATCCAGACTTAGCCATTCATTTACTTTTAAATTGGTATTAAGAAGAAAATTATATCTCTCAAACTTATCATCACCTATTTTAAATATTCCATTTTCATTCAAATAACCTATTGAGCTGTAGTATTTTAACTTTTGTGTTCCTCCTGACACATTTAAAGCAAAATCATGCTTTAAAGAAAAGGGTTTTAATACAATATCGTGGTACTTATCCCAAGTAGAACCATAATATTCAAGTATGCCGTTTGTTACTCCCCAGGCATTTTTATCAGTTGGATTCTCCGACCATTTTTTAGTATTAGCAACATAATCGTCTCGATATAAAGGAACTCCAAATGCTCTGATATTTGCCTTGTTCATGAGAGTTACATATTCATAGGGATCTTTAATAACCCTATCCATTTTCCATATGGGTTGAAGCGCTGCCAGTTCATACGAAAAGTTAACTTTTAGATCTCCTTCAACTCCCTTTTTTGTCTGTACCAGAATCACACCAAATGCTCCTCTTGCCCCGTAGATGCTCGACGCTGAAGCATCTTTTAGCACTGTAATGCTCTCCACATCTTTCGGACTAATAGCATTAATATCTGCAGGCATCCCATCAATTAGAATCAACGGAGAGCCTCCGTTAATGGAGGTAAACCCCCGGATATTTAATGCCGGATTTTCAGAAGGGTCACCGCTATAAAGAGTGACATTCAAATTTGGGATAACCCCTTGAAGTCCCTCTCCGACGCTGGTGAGAGCACGATTCTCGAGTTTTTTTGCACTCACTACTTCTACCGCACCGGTTAAGTTAACTTTTTTCTGTACACCATACCCCACGGCAATCACTTCTTCCAAGCCTATCGATTCTTCTTCCATCACAACATTAATTACTCTTTGATTGCCTACGACAATCTCAAACGTGTGCATCCCAACGAAAGAGAAAACTAGCGTGGCTTTTTCGGAGATATTTGACAAAACATAATTGCCTTCAATATCACTGGTAGTCCCGATAGATGTACCTTTCACCATTATAGTTACACCTGGCAATGGTTGATTATCTAAAGAGACTACTTTGCCTCTCACTGTGAGTCCTTGCCCAAGTATACCTAAAGGAAGACATAATAAAAAGAAAATAATAAAAGTCATTTTCTTTAGTAATGACATCTGATTTAAATAATTGTTAATCATTGGTTATTAAAATTAATAATTTTACTTATTCAATTGAAAAAATTATTATAAAAGGTCTATTGAAAACTTTGTCAATCTTAAGGAAATTGAAAATTTCATCTCAAATACCTTTCATGTATCCCATTTGCAGATTGAGAGATTCTTTGTCATAATTGGCCACTAATGACAAAAAGTCTTAACATATATTTACGCTTATTCAACAGATGAGCTGTGAAACATTTTTAATAATACAAAGAAAAGCAACCCATATGGTAATATTACTTAATATTTCGCAAACTTAACCTCAAAAAACGGAAAAATTGATATTGCTTGAGAATGCTACCGATTGATGATTCAGGGCTGCTGATTTGCGAACTGTAAATCATATGTTTAGTAATTAGTGACATGATAATCCGAACAAAAATGTTGTAGCTTTGGAATTTTGGAATACAAGAACAAATACAATTCAAGTTACCTTCAAAGGTGTTAGCTTTTAGACCACCCAATTTTTTACTACTACTTTTGTAGTATGATTAGGGCAAACAGATTTGAAGGCGTGAATTCTATAAAGATCAACAAACATTTTCAGTCCGATGAAGACTGCTGTAAATATCTTTCTGAAATTAAGTGGTCGCATGTAAACGGTATGGAAATCCAACTTTCTGAAAGGGCTTTAAACCATTTTCAAGGCGATGTAATTACTGCTCAAATGAAACTTCGCGAACAACAGGATGAAATGAAATAAAGGCTAACGATGCTGTCGGCGACGTGATCGATATTTTAAACCAAACTCAGACCAATTTCTTGGGAACCCAATTGACCCTGTTTTATAAAACTGTGACAGTATAAACCGGAAAAGGTCAAGAGTTCTGAAGATATAAGCTAAAAAGTGACCACCGGTATAAGTTCCAATGAAACTCGGGTTTAATAAATTCATCCCGTGTGAGTGACAAT